>JAAUYG010025965.1_pt1 | contig 31248 bp, 18 predicted proteins | sample 7278091 | NCBI WGS metagenome assembly JAAUYG01 (sample SAMN14350201, study PRJNA611818) | marine sediment metagenome | isolation source: surface marine sediment (0.6m) | place: French Polynesia: Moorea | collected 2018-08 | reverse complement strand
TTCACCTGTCCGAAATGAAGATACACCTGCCCAAAGTTTTTTGCCTGGTGCTAATTGGCAGAATTTTATGTTCCTGCAACTGTTTTGGGATAGAAGGGCATTCAAATTCTATTTGTCCCGTTGGACAAGTGGGGTGAGAAGTTCAGTTGTCGGGCAGTTACTTTCAGTTGTCCAGGGCAGCAGGACAATCCTTAATGTCCATCCCTGTAGTGGACCGATTTTCTAGAATCTGGGACCTGCAGTCTCCAACGTTAGCAAGACTTACGTCTGGAGATGGTTGAGAACCAGCTTCTGAATATTCACGTAGGAAGCCTCGATCGAAGTGTTTAACTTCTTCAGACCCTGAAATTAAGGAAGGTAGAATCAACTGCAGCTACTCACACAGGAGATCCAGCAATATGCAGCTTATTACAGTATTTGTTAAATTGAAATGGATAAATATAGTTGGAAGAGAATCTCTTTTATATGGTACAGGTACAATGTGCAAGCTACCAGTATTCCCATAGTGATGTTCTGACTTTTCACCAACAATTTTTTTATAGTACTTTTTGATTATTTATTTTTCACTTGTACCGGGTATATTTTTCAAGGGAACCAGCTTGTTACCTATTACTCAGCCATCTGGATGATCACATTTTTATTGCACTATATTGATGTATTAATATTTATAATGTACAGTGAGACTTGTATATATAGACCACTCTAGAGACCAACAAAATGTGGTCCTTATACACAGGTAGTCTTTATCTGCAGGTTCAACAACATGGAACGTGTACCACTGGATACCTGTATAATGTAATCTTTATAGGCAGGTGGTCTTTATATATAGGTGGTCTTCAGAGCAAGTTTTGACTGTACTGCATAAAGTGTGAACATTCTATCTGTGCAAAACTGTATGTTGCAGTCATGACTAACACTTCTAGACACCAGACCTGCGTTTCACAAAACTTCAAAGACGTCTTTACATAGGCTAACAGGCCAATGTAAAGACGTGTTTATGTCTTATGAAACACTGTGAATGATGTACCGGTACTCTACCTTGTCAGTGAGCTCTATCAGGAGAAACTGCTGCAGTTCTAGGCTGGAAAAGAAATGGCGGGCAAATGTGAATACAAAATGTAGTTCAAAAGATCTGAGGCCAGTTTGCACAAAAAAATCTTAAGTGTGTAAAGGAACTTCAGTTCACTCATAAGTATTAAGTACCATGGGAACCATTATCTTTTCTGCAGTTAAGTTTATTTTGGACTTAAAGATTTTTCTGAACTCTGGTCTCCTAAGGCTGTCTTCTTGATATGTAAATCTACACAGGAAGCCTACTACAATATACAGACAAGCAACATAAGCACCAGAGAAGAAAGACTTGGGGGCTTTTATGCCAATTGTTTTAGACTAAACTGCTGTTTTCATTCATGGTGATGAAGAATGAATTATATGGGCTGAGGCCTGAAACAAAGTTACCATGAACTGAATTAAAATCGAATTATTATTTAGGATCGGGTAAATTAGCCTGTATGAACAGTTGAGTGAATCTGATTTTGCCTCCAAAGCAAAACTAACCGCCAGGCATTGCAACAATACAAAACAGAATTGCAAAAATACATTTATATTCTAGAATTTTTGCAGGTACAGCTTGCATAGGGCATTCGAAGGTATGCACCTGGTTATAACACTAGAACATACCTTGGAGTTCCAAACATCAGTAATCTGAGGAAATCATTGCTCACAGCGTCTCCACCTGCTTTCTGCAAGATTGGATCAAGGTGTTATATTACAAGTCCAAGTTTTAACTTATGATTGAGCGAGTGAGTGATCAATGCTTTGAGTCGTGTTTGACAATGGCTCTATCTTATGGTGACTGGAACAAGGTTTGTCAAGTTCAATGGCTCGATCTTGAACATTTGTGTCTGTCTAAATTGAGGTTTCAACAGCATGAACAGACAAAGTACATTTTACTGATTGCCTCAAACAAGAATAACTGTCGCAGGAGATAACAAAATAATATTTACGAGATGCCTACTGATAGATGAATCTTCTAGAATTTATGTACATATTAACTACAATAAAAATCAGCGATTTAGCTAAAAATACACATTATTGACAGATTTATGCCGTTGAGCTCAGGCAAAAAAGTAAAAGCTGGTGAGTTTCAACCAATACAAAAATGTACATCTTTCATCCTTACATGTTTTTCCTCGGCGAGCTTCATGAGTTTCGAGTCGATTTCCAGAAGTATATCTTCCCAAGATTCCAACATCTGCTGAACGGTACTGTCAAGGTACTGGCAGTGGTGACAGTGATGGTGATTGTGGTGGTGGCAACAGTGGTGGTGGTAACAATGGCAAAAGATAGGAATGGTATCATCAAGTACCGGTAGGTCAAATACGCTGTAAATGTTTATCTGGAGCTACATGCAACATGCACAATGAAGTTGGATCATTTATCTTCTAACCTTTTTTCATTAAGGCATTGTGTTATTCCGACTGTTTTTTTTTTTTTTACACTGAGCAGTTTTTAAGAGCAAAGTTTATAGCATCAATCACATGAAAGTAAGAAGTCTTCTAAGTTCATCCAGACACCTTCATCAGCTCTTGAACCTTCCGATAGACCACCAGGAGTATGTGTGCCTGCCTGTGTTACTTGTTTATCTTATGTGCGTGTTTATATAACGGTAATATATATAAACGGCATGTTTATATGTGCGGTAATATAAACATGCCACTATACAAACTAAGTCAAATTCTCTAAGTTCATACTAAAAGAAAAATATTTACACACACTATACTCAGAAATTTGTCGTATTAATCAGCGAATGTCCTTCTATGGGAGGCTAAAATGTATCACAAAATAATGATGGTTATTCTCGTGCCCTAATAGTCTACCCCTTTTCCATAAAACACTGACTTCAAAGACAAATTTTGTAATCAGCCACAGTCTGGTGCTCAAAGACCAGATTTGCTGGTTAGAATGCTCTATCAGTCCATGGACTACTCCAGCAACTGCACTTACGTCCAAAAGGGTTAACACATGGCCGAATTTCAGGGCTAGGATACGCAGCTCTCTGTGCCGAAATGCCAGGAGAGATGTATCAAACTGGAATTGGAGAATAAAGATTTTTAAAAACACAAGTGACAATACTAAAGTATAATATATTCATGTGGATGGGGTACGTTATCTTAAAAATTTCCAACCACATTTTTAAGAAGACTGTTTTAAGTAATGCATTACTACTAGTCTAGTATATGACCGAATACCGATATATGTATGTACTTCAGTTTCAATTGCTAGACATTTCCATGGAAACACATTGGAGACATGCTGGATAGCTGATAAAAATTTTGCAAATTTAGAACAGACATGCTTTGTGTACTTTAGTTTAAATTAATGTAATAAATGTACATATAATAACTTCTCATACACTTGACAGCTTAGGCTATTCTATCTTAGAAATGTTTTTTCCTGGACACGAAAATGACATGCAACACAGTGGCCTCTTTATAGCCTTACTGTTGCTATGGCAATGTCCTCCGTGGAGTCCCTCATGTTCGTTTCCATGACAACGGTGAGCAGACGGAGATCAACAGACAACTCGGCAGATAAAATTTTGCCACCCTGTCAACAATAACGCAAAGCGATGAGGTACTTTTGGTACAGCATCAAAATTCATTTATAAATGACATATGTATTATACCGGTAAATAATTATTGCGCTAAAAGACATGAATGAAATGGTCTACCTGGTTACATCCGTATAAAACAAAAATTAGCAATGATGGGTGAATCCTGTCTTTAATATTGTCTCCTGTTCAACATATAAACGGACCTAGGTAAGGCTTTCAATGTTAACTTGCAACTTAAAAGTACTCTCATGTCCCATTTTGCCACAATTACCAGTGTATGCATCAAGTTTCCTTACCTTTCCAGGAGTGTGTTTCTTCACATCAATAACACCAACAGGAAACAGTCCGTACACAAAGAGCTGGACTGTGCCATCCTCCTGGCCTACCAGCAAAATGTTGAGGCTGAACGACAGAGAGCAGAAATCATGGAAATTGCATCACCAGTTGTGAGAAGTTGTTACACATAATTTAAGCAAAGCAATTACTGGTACGGAGAAATTAAAAAGACAAAACTAACAGAATAGCCATACTATTAAATGTACAGTAAAGACAAGCTCCTGTATTTCTCCCTTTTAGCTCTCTGCCTATAGTGCAGGAGAGCTGATGAAGTGGCGGTGGATTCACTTTTCCTTAAAAGGCATTTTCTAAGAAACTGTTGCAAGGAAAATTGCCCAAATTTATGGAAAGTGACCGATTAGCCATATCTCGACATATTTCACAAACTAGGTCCCAACTAATTGCACAATGATTGTCATTAGTTAGGTACGGGTACTCACTCGGTCTGACTCTTCAGCTTCTTGGAATCCTCAAGGTTTTCTTCACTGAAACACGGTGAACACATTTAATTCTGGTATCTTTATTTCATATATACACGTTACACTGAATATATCCAGAAGTCCCAGTTTTTTAGTATTAATCTTGTAACAACCCAGGAGGATACAATTACTGGTAACCTCTGTTTTTCCAAAATTATTAACGAGGATGTGCAATGCAGAGCATGTGTATATTTCCAGCAATATACCATACCACGATATTCTCTTACAAATTACTGCAGTGACTTTACAAGTCACTACATAGCAGTAAAAAGAATTCAACTAAACCAAAATATCTTGAGTTTTATCTACCGGGTATACAGTAGAACCTGTGTCTTGAAAGACCACCCCATTGGCCACAAAAATGTGGTCTGTCAAGACAGGCGGTCTCTGGTGACAGGTTCAGTTATATTGAAATGTAGGTCCTTCTGCCAAAAATGTGTGGTCTGTCAAGACAGGTGGTCTCTCATGGCAGTGGTCTTTCAAAACAAGTTTCACTGTATATAACTGTATTTACCCATGTCCTTTGGATATAGATGAATATCTGAAATTAAAGAAGATAAGTCACTGTCATTCCATCGACAGCCTACTGCATGGCATACAGTACATAATATAGAACTCCTTGAGACAGATCACCCCATTAGCCATGAAAATATGGTTTCTTATGACGGGTGGTCTCTGGTGACAGATTTGAATATAAGGAAATGTAGATTCTTCTGCCGGGAATCGTTGTTCTTTCAAGACAGGTGGCCTCTGTACAGCAGGGGTGTCTTAAGTAAGATTTCACTGTACTAACTCGACAATTGCAGAAATCCACAGTTATGGTTCTGTGAGGCTTAAAATATCTTTATTCAGGATTATTCCATAAGTGACAGAACTTAAATGTTAAAACAAAAATTTCATACGAAGACCAGTTTAAATTTTCAAACTTTTTTTTTTTTTTGGAGAGGGGTTGAACATGCTCAATGGGTTGCACTATGGGTTGAACACACTCAATGGGTTGCATTATGATTGGAGCTGTCATACTCTTTGCAATAAACATGATAAATGGCATTAGGCAAGTAATATAGGCTGATCCTTACGTTTTTGAAAATGGCGGCAAGTGAGGGAGATAATGTGAGGCCTCCTCGGTGAAGCAATCTTTTTCTTTTGCATCACCAATATCTTCTCCCATAATTCTGTCTCCTGCTTCCAGGTCGTTCAGCAGTTGATTCGCCTCCGATGTCCACGCCATGGAGGATACTCCGGAGGCCATGTTCAGCGTGTGAAGGCTTGCGGAATTTTCCACGTCAGTCAGAGTTAGAAGACCGTTGGAATAACTGGCAGCAAGGACTGGAATTCAAAATTCTGCTTGTACAGCTTGGAACTTGCCCCAATGGGCCATACAAATATGGTTTCTCAAGACAGATAGTCTGTGCTCTCAAGTTCAGTTTTTATGGGTATATTATTGAAGTTTCGTCCGTCAAGCAACATATGACAGTCTTTCGTCAAGTCTTTCAACACAGAAGTTACTATACCGGTAATTACAATGCATTGGAACCGGTGTTGAGAAGGACCATATACATATAATTTATTTCATATACATATCTACCAGGTTACAAAGAAAGACACACAAAAATTCTAACGTTAAGTTTCCAGCATACTATACTAGAGTGTGTGCAATTTAAGACACCTCCTCTAAACTGGCCTTGAGTCATGTGAAACACCTCCTCTAAACTGGCCTTTAATCATGTGAGTGATACAATTGTTATAATTTCATTATAAACATGACAAATACACCTCTATTTTAAAGCCACCTTCAATTAAAGACAGTTTAACAGAAAACACTTTTATTTTTCTAGTGGAAAGAATGGTCTTAAATCTAGGTGTATGTTGTATATTTGTTATTTGCTACATTTCAGAGAGAATTTCAAAATGAAAATATCAGATATTCTGAGTGTACATCAATGACACTGAAAAGAGAATGATTCTCTTTTCATTGTCATTGATATACGACACTACACATACATGTACTACAAATATGTAAACATATGATTATAAAGTGATTCTGACCACGAATTCTGATAATTTGAAAACTTTAGTAGCACAAAGAAAGTGCCACAGTTATCTGTAAAATGACAGAGATATACTTACCTTTCTTATCACGATGATCTTTGAAAATTTTAATAGCAAAAAAAGATAGTAATACAGGTAATTATAATTAAACAACAAAGATGTATGGGGGCATTCACCTTTCCCATCCGGTCGCCATGTCAGCGCAGTGACCTTGACCTCCTCGGCTACAGGAGCCAAAGTCCAAACTTTCTGCCATGAGGTCAATCGGTACAGAATTATCTGAAAGAGAAATTGACCTAGATCAGTAAAATATCATAAAATATTCTCAAAAACATGGTACATGGTGTATATATTCTACTGTATAATCTATGGAAATTATAAAATACCCTGAACTTTCAAGCATGTATGGCATAGTTCTTGCATATAAATTGCTACCATGAAGTTTCGTCAATACTCGTCCATTCAATGCTGTATGTACACAGACTGATAAACATAAACATTGCATCATGATATGAAAAGACACTGATTAACTCACACAAGGTATACCATAACTGCTGTATCTCACAAGCCATGGAATATAATTATACAACTGTAATTTTTCTGCTCTTTACCTTTAAAGAAAAGATTAACAGATTTAACTGGGAGTCTAAAATCAAGACCAGGCAGTCATATAATTGGTATCATGACTGAAGCTGTGTTCACAATGGCAAATCCGGATTATCGGGGGTGAGCAAAAAGTGCACGATTTCATGGCTTGCCCCCTCCTGGGAGTGGGCGCACGTTCAGACTGAACCGAAGTAGCAGTTTTTCCTCCAGTATCGCCAGAATTAGCTGCATGGGAGCACTGCAGCCACTGCAAAAATCACTTGTATATCGAAAGAGATCTTCATTTTCAAACTTGGAATCAAACATATCTGTGCTGTGAGTACTGGTCGAGGTTGACAATCAGACAATTGTTGACGTTTTCAGCTGTGTATTGGTCTGTAACTATATTGAGCAGACACCTGCCATCATTTAACATCGCACTATTTGAATTCAGGCGATCTTTGACCTCGCTCCTAGCGCCGCTGCGGCTAATCCCCCATAACAACCTGTTCACATTTCTTTTCATCCGGCGTAAAGTTAAATCTGGATCACTAATCCACCTCTTCCAGCCGGAGTAACTAAACCGGCGCAACTCCAGATGTGCCGCAGAATCTACGCGTTCATACCAAAATTTCATCTGGAACATCGGTAAAACCGAAGCTTCGGTTGGCAGTGTGAACAGGGCCTGAATCATGTTTTACATCCACATATGTCACTTCACTTGATGATACTGTAGTGCCAGAAGAAACTACCGGTACCCCATTTAAACATCTCTGGTTTGACATGGTCCACAGTCAAAACCTGGCATTCTGCACCCTGAACAGATGCTAACAATGGTTACAAGGTCACAGTTGTATAATACTGGAACACCCTGCCGTTATGGCATAAATAATTTATTTTACCTCTCCCTGTTTATTAGCCACAGCCAGGAGGTCCATCTTTGGAGACCACAGCATGTGAGCCACCTCGCCCGATACATGTTTTTCATCCACTTGACGAAATGATGCTTCTGGCATCTTGAACTGAAAAATAAACAGTAACAAACTTATAGTATGGGAGTGAATGTTTTTGGACTATGGAAACATAATTTCTGATGAAACATTCTGCATTTCTGATGAAAAATTCTGAACTTTTTCCACCATAATTTGACTCTGTATGCAGAATGTTTCATCAGAAACTTATAGTAGTTAACTAGTTCCGGTAGCAGTAGTGGTGGTAGTATAGCAGTAATAGTTCATTGACACAAAATTGAAAATGTACCTACTACACTGAACATTCATATTCTATGACACACAAGTTCCTGTATGTGTCCAATTGACAAACTAATATGTGAACAAAAACTTTGGGGAATACATTTGTCTTAATACACATGCTCACTAGCCAATGAGAATCTGGAAGATCCTAATTATTGAAGACTGTCTTACTTACCGACTGTGTGAACTCAATATTGAACTTGAATGCATGCATTATGCCACATATTGCCACATATAGTGTCACAATGGGTACGCTATAGTATGATTAAACTGACAAATAGAAGGCCCAACAGAACTGATCAAACTGACTGCAGCCCCCGGACTGCAGCGCAATACAGTATTTATCATCATTGTTAATATTGCATGTAAAGTCAATTTTTCTCATCAAGTAGTCACCCGAGTCATCTCAAAACATGACAGTCAACAGTGCCTGACACTCAGCTTTAAAGAAGAAACGTGTCTTGACAACATGTTTTTTTATAATGTTAATTTTTGCGCTTAGTATCTACAATACAGATGTGTTTAATTGTTACATCAATGACTTACATTTATACAATAGCCACAGACTGTAGAATCTATGCTTCCCTCCAAAGAATTTTTAAGATAAAAGTTATTATCCCATGACAGGTATCTCAATAAGTTGCCTACCGGTACTACTAATTATATGATTTTTGGTCACACAGATAGGTATGTGAATCGACTGCTAGTACACCTGTGTAGTCTCAAGCTAGGAAGGAGAAAACAGCTGCAACTGACCTCTCATTTTAGAGGTGTATCGGCAGCCAAATTGTGAATCGAGAGATTGGCAGTCTTGCTATCGATGCACCGCTAAAAAAAACATCTGCAGAAAAATGTCCAATTTCCCTATTACATATATTGCTCATCAGCAAACGGTAGTTTCTCTCAAAATTTTATTATATCTTGAAAAAGCCATTTCTGCGCAATGCTTACTGATTTTTGATATTAAAATATACCAAGGATACTTTTGCCAATATTAAGTAATGCCCACTCCGCTGCTCATAACAATTCACAACTTACGCAGCAAAACTCAAAAACGCAGTAGATGCCTGGCAGGTGTAGGACCCTAAATGGATGAGTTTGCCGATGCATCGATGTACACAAAGGATAATCAATGCTCTATCAAATTTGCTGTGTTTGTGCTAAAGTGTCTCCGAAGTCACAGTTTTAAACCCCACGAGATTGGGCTGGACTGCATTATACAGTAATCACTGGCAGAGTGTTCTCCAGGGCTAGGCCAGTGGACATTGATCATACTGTCATAGGAAGACACAAGCCAGAGAAATAATAGTGCAACAGGCCCAACAACCGACATGTTTAAAAGGCTGAGTGTCAGACAAGGGGAGGGCCGCGATTCAAAACTTCAAATCTTGTCTTGTCTTGTGCAATGTTCAGCAGAATCCGATTCCTGCAAGGGAGAAAGTCCCTAAACTTCAAGTCACGAGTCAAGGAGTCCTGTTTGATATTGGATTACCGGGTACTACAAGTACTACAGCCCTACCCGGAATACCTGGCTCGACTGCAGCTTTTGCCATTTTCTGATGGATGCCGCAGGCGAAGCCATGTAACCACCAAAAAGTGTCAAAGAACTTGGCTTGCAGGAGACATGTCTTTCGACTACTATAGCCCCAGTCTGTCACTTGCCTTTGGTTTGTGGTAGCTCCTGTGATAGTCCTAACATGCATGTAGCATCAATGTGCATAAGTCATGTCAGTGACAATTGGGGACTACTAGTAGTAAGCCCCAGCCTGTGGGGATTACTACCTAGCCCCGTTGTTTAATCCAGATTAAAATCCAGACTATTAAATATAAATGCAAACATTCCAGATCATCAGTGATCATGACTTCAGCAGTTATTTGATTAAATGCATGTTAACTATCCAAGAAAAAAATGCCCCTGCCCCTGCTTCTCCGTTTAACACTAACAGTTTAAGCCTACGATTGCATTATGACGCCAGCCAAAAAAAGCATGCAATCAGGGGCTAAAACAGAGAAGCGGGGGCTATTTCACGATATAGCCGAAGCTGGCTGGGGCTTCAATACTATGTAGGCTAGTAGCCAAGTATTGCATGAGTGGGACTAGAGTGTAGGGTGGGCGATAATACAAAGAAATGACCCGTATAGCGCTTTTACCATCAATTAAGCATATTTGGTTGAATAATATCAACACTATTTTTAAAAGTTCACTAAAACGATCATTGTACATTAAGGTCACACTATCATACTAAAGTTATTTACATAAATGTTCACAAATGTTAGGTCTCTTCAGCTACTCGCGCTTCCGATGGCTTCGCCAATGAAAATCTTCCTACTTGAGTTGCTCACCTATCAGCCAATCAAACTGTCCGGTTTATTTTACAGTTACCAGCGCCATATTCAAGAAACAACACAAGCAAGTGGAGGAGGTTTAACAAATTTCAGGTCTGTGTTTAGATCGCCCTTTGTCTATAAAATCAAGAAATTCTTATCTTCAGAAATATTTTTCCTCTATGTTTCGTTTAGAGTCAGATTTTATGGAGTAGTGCTGACGATGTCAAATAGATCTAGTGACTCCAGTTGACGCACATGCAGCAATGAGATTTCAGGCTCAGGCTCAGCTGCGGTGCGGGTAAGGTGCAGATTGGCACAGGCAGGCCTAGGTCTCGTCCGGGAGACGGGGTTTCATGGGCTAGGTATGTGGGTCCATAACTCCATATGTGGACTGGTGTGCCACTGCCAGTATGTGGGCAGCTAGATGTAAATCCATGGCCCGCTGAATCGCCCTCCCCCTTCCCCTGTCCCAGTTTCCAGAAAGACGAAGTGACCTGGTGACTGACATGACATTCATGACGAGAAAAGTACTAGAGCTACCTATAGTAGTACTGGCAGTGGTACTAGGCTAGATTACCCAAAATACCATTGAAACAAAGCAGATAGGCGGGAGGAGCCATTATAAGGGCTCCACATGGGTAAAAAACGAAGTGTGACACAGCCACTTTAAAAGTTGTAGAATCCGACGTGAGCCTTGATAAAAACTGGAGAAAGTGACGTCAAAATCTTATAAAAATTGTAGAATCGTCTTTGAAATTTTATAGAAAGCGAAGATCGACATGAAGGTCTTATGCAATATAATTATAAATATATATGTATAATGTTTATAAAAAGTGACGTGACGAAGTAAAATTCTTATAAAAAGTGACTTTGACACACAAAAAAACAATAAAAAGTGATATGCGACACAGCATAAATTATTTGGACCCATGTAGAGCCCTATTATAGAATCCAGATCTAGACGCATTTCAGCCCTCACAGCTCAAAAATAACCATTCCTGGGACTAGAAATTTTATCCACGGGCCACGGCAAAACTAAAATTCATTGCCACAACGAACCAAGGGCTTATGCGATTATGTTATTATGTTGCGACTGAACTTTGGACTTTTGTGATTGTATATTAGTAAATTACCGGTATAATGTGGGATGATTTTTAAGTAAGGACAGTCCACTCTTTAGTTGGTTTCAAGCCTAGCCATGAACGACCCTTTTTAAATAGACTGATAGCTGTCTTGCATTGCAGTGTAGGTAGACAGTCACTTGCTGCATTTGGAGCTAGTTTCAAGCCCTGCTTTTTTTGGCAGCATAACTGGAAAATAAAACCTTGGCTACATAACAGTAGATAGTTCATATTTTAAAACCATTAGTTAACACATTTTAACCGTTACAGTGTGATCTGTTATAATGATGATCGGATCCTGTCAATTTGATTACATGTACGCCAGAAATTTTTTTACCTGAGGGTTTGTAAATCGATAGTTTGATGTGTGATGAAAACAATGACTGGATGTTCATGATGTTTGTCCTGCTGTTCTATCACAGCTTTGTATATGTTGTGTGTGAAAGTCTTCATATTCCCTGCTAAAGGATTTTGATACTGGCATAGCTTGCTACATTTGCTACTGGGTGCAAATATCTTCACTTCACTGAAGGAAAGCATCACACCAGGAGATTGAAGTTTATACAGTCTGAGAAACTATGCTCTCTCTACCTCATGGGTTTCAGTGAAAAAAGATCTCTGTTCAGTAGGCTCCAATGACTTGTGACCTAGCTCTGACCTATACCCAATACTGGGGTATAATAAGGAATGCTTGGACCTCCTAGGACATTTGTATCCCCCCCCCCCTTCCTCTGGCCCTGTGCCCCATCATGCGGCAATGCACTACCAGGCTTGTATATAGTCCTTTAAAGCTTATACTCTTCAAGTTTTAATCATTTGATGAGAGATTATTTTGAATTGAATATGCGACCAAGTATCATGTGCCAGTACTAATTGAGATTTAGAGAATGTGTATTTTTGTTCGTTTTTCAAGCTGTGTAGTTAAAAAATCAACTTTTATACATCAATAGTGTAATATGGATACTACTGTATACCAGATGTATATAGTGTGTTTTAAAAAACTATTTATAATTGCAAATATATAGTAATAACTAAGTATTACATATTATATGGTTTAGTGATGATTATTACATGAATAAAAATGATTATTACGGTTTATTTTCCATCTATAGACCATAATATGCTTACATTGTATTTCCTTAAGTTTGTCCAAATCAAAGACATATACCGAATATTCCATTTTAGAGTTATGAAAAGTTGTAAAGTTTTATACTCTCCATTTGTTAGGAGGGAACCTCTAGAATGAAGCTCAATTGCTTGCTTCAGAGGTGTAAACTGTGAAGCCAGCAGACAGTTAAAGTGTATTTTGCCTGTCTGACTCACATGAGTGACAGACGTCTTGCTTACTGACACATTACATAGTCCCAGTCCTACTGAGGTCCAGGTGACAAATGATATATTGTTGTCATGCTACAGTCACATAACCTGCTAATAACAGCGAAGTTAAACTGAGTTTGTTGTAGTTAATATGGGCTTGGTGAGGTGTCAAAAGAGACAATGCTGTGAAACAAAGGATGTGGGTATGTGCAATTATTAGATTTCATTCATATTGTGGCTGGACTGTCTGACTCTCAATGGCAGAGGATCGAGTATTGTGATAAGTTAGCACTGGAAAACTAGGTGCCACACTAAGTGGGAGGTGCTAAATCTGTCAGCACTCTTGGGAGGCTCTATGAATAGAACATGTTAATTACTAATTTATTAATACAAAATGTGCATATAGGTAAATAAGCACAGCAGGATGCTTGCTTGGACTGCTTGAAATTTAGTTGTCTGATATGTCTGCTGAAGTAACCTACACTTTCATTTATATAAGTACAGTACTAGTGTAAAGTCAGTTGAACCTTTCACCTTGATTTTGGCATCCATGTAAGTAATATCTGTCAAGGGCCAAATTGTTCTAGTTTCAGAATGAACAATAACATGCCCTTTATTATGATTATGAATTATGATAAAGGCAGGTGACATCTAATCTTACGGAGACAAGACAATTGAGAGATACATATCAAATTTGATGACCTTTTCAAGTGATATTTTTGCATATAGTAACTAAGTTTTGGCACCATATGTCAAACACAATGGTACTCAACTCTTGAACAAAATATTTATGAGGAAGCATTTTTCCCTGAAGCACTTCAAGGTCGTGACACATTATAACTGTGACAGATTTTTGACCTGAATGAAAATATTGTATCTGGGAGTCAAACACCTTGGCGACCACACTGGCACCTGGACGAAACGAACCTTAAATTATTCTCTTCGTCATTGTATTTTGGGGTAAAAGACTCATCAGATTCCTTCCACTGATAAGCAGCTCCAATCACTTTCTGATGAGACTGGGCAGCTTTTGGGGTTTTAAGGAGAAATCACGGGGTGGGTGTTCACTGTTCGGTGACGCAGCCCGTTTCTTCGCTTGGTGACACCCGCCGCGAGCCTTTCCCCTCCCAGTGAGGGACAGATGTCACCCATAATTGCACACCTTTTGCCACAGTGCCTCTGGTTTCACCTTGGCTGCAGTTTCCCCATGTCCCTCCCTGTGATCAAAATCAAACCAAGGCCCCATCATTACTAGCAAGGTGACAACTCATCAGCACCCTGGCTGGCTGCAGTAGAGGTTTTTCTGATGAAGGGGTGGGCATGTTACCCCACTGGCTGACCAGACAACCCCCTGGTCCAGGGTTTGACCCCACAGGACAACCCTCCTATCACCCTTTCCAACCCCCCAACCACTGATAGATGGAGCTCATGGGACAATCCCTTACTTGACCTCTACTCACCTGGGAAGAAACCTCAACTTTATGACAACAATGTCAGCAAATGTATTCATCAAATTTCTCACCTTACCTGTCCAATCACCCAGGATGTATAACCCCAAGTTCCCCCTTTTTTTCCCCTCCTAACTACCTTTTTATTAGGGAAATTCAACCTCCAAGAATTCCACCCTGGAACAAATTATGACCTCCCCTCATTCATGATGTCTGACCTCCTGAACAATATAAATAAGCCTGAAATTGTTGCTTATGTGCAGCTTAACAAAGAACTTCAAAAGAGTTCCAGGTCTTTAAAATTTAATTTTCACCTGGGGAAAGGAAATCCTTTCACCTGCAGAGATCATGGTGATGTGACTGCAACAAGTGTTTCAGAACAAAATTACTTGACTGAGTGTTACTTTCTATCAAACAAAGTCTTCTAAATAGATCTATACTTGTGCAAATTAAATAAAACAAATAGTACATGTATGTTAGTAAGTACCAAACCATTTTGCCAGCATACAGGTTATTTCATTCATCTGTAACTTGTTTATCATGTTTTATTCTCATTGACAATTATTAGTTTCATTTGACTAATATCTTGGTTTTCCTGGTTGGGATATTGATTAATAACTGCATACCATCATCTGCATTGTAGGTTTGTGAATGTGGTCTGCATCATGTTGTACCAGTACTAGGAAGTTTACTGTATAATGTCCTGCTGTATATGGCATGCACTTCCATAACTGAGACTTCACTGTTTGTGATCAGTGGTATCTTACAGCAGGTTTGAGCCCTCATTGCTTTTTTCAAATCGGATCATGTACTACCTGATACTTACAGTACTGTCATACTGTCACAGCCTTCACTTTTGGTCATAAAGACCTTTGTTTGAACCATGTGAACAGTATGATACCTGATATTACACATACGCATGCATTACGAATAGGGGTTAGTGGTGGCCAGATGATTGACTGGAATCAACACAAAGATCAGCCAGCAATACTCCCCTGATCTATATTAGGTACCGGTAGTATGGTCTACTATTGATGAAGAATTGAACACAAATATAATTTATGAAGTGGTGACAACAGATTTTAGTGTGGCTAATTCTTATTACTCAGCTTACAAGAAGTTCAAATGGTGTAAAACTCTATAAATGGGACAGTTTAGAATTTTAGTCATTATCATATTATATATAAGTTGTGATATGATAATGTATAGATATTGCATCAAAAAAAATGATGAGTTTTGGCTTCAAAATTTCATCCAGTTAACTGATAATCAATATTGAATGATTGGTGACTGACATGAAATCCAAAAATAGATTGTAAAATTGTTTCCGATTCCCACCACTGTAGCGGTATTTTGATCTTGGGTGTTTCAAGAGCATGTTCACTCAGGAACACAGCCTTCCTATTTAAGAATTATTACCGGTACATTAATTGTTCCTGTTCCTATATCAGCTCGGCAACTACTACTACAGAGAGTGAGTCATGACCTCCGTCTGCCCTGATATCACATTAAACGTGATAAATACATGTCCAGCTCCAATCATTGCTTTCCTAAGTTTTCGTTTGAATCCCATTTTTACGAATATAAAAGTCACTCCGCAAAAATATTACACAGGTGTCCCCGAGATTTAGAAACTTTCAGCACAATAGCAGAGCAGACAATGAATTTGTCGCACAAATAAAAATCCCATATGGGAGACCCACATGATTATTGACCTTTTCACACCCCACATACCATATTCCATGCCATATTCATATTGTGGCAGACAGTTGTATTAAAATATTGCATCATATTTCACACGACCAGCATCTTATTAGAACATGTTAGAACTGGCCAGTGCTGTGGACGAAGGAGGAGCCCTATGGCAGCAATGGGGACATTTGTTATCAGGGAGGCAGCCACACTGCAGGAAGTGGGTTGGCACCTATTTTATTTATTGTCTTGGCACATGTCTTATATTTTGGCTTTTTATGCATTTAACAATGTGGGTGGTGGCACCCCTCATACCATGCAAGCACATCCGAGGGGCTGGGCCAGGAGGGGGGGACTTTACATAATTTCACACCCTCTTTGTCACCAAAGATTTAATGCAGGAAAACCCTCGTCATACTCTACATGTAGCTTACTACACAAGATAGGCCATCATGGCTACTGTCAAGAGTATGAACCTGCTTTCACAGTAGATGTGAAAGAAATCTGCTTTAATCGCATTTCAACCCAGTTGTAAGACAAATCTGATGCAGAAATTAAGATCTTCACAGACCCATTTGTTTTTAGGGACTACAATACCAATTTTCAACTATGCATGCCTAAAATACCAGTAGTCGTAGTCATATACTAGTACAAATATAATATATTGAACATTTTTTTAGCTCATAAAGACTAGATGTCAATGGGAATACAGTCAATCGGTTTGAAAGAAATTTATAGTACAATCACCATCATAAACCATAACCTCTACTATGCATAGCATACTATCGGATGTAGTAGCTAATGTGTGGATACATGGCAATAACATTACAGGTCAGAATGTCTGAAGTACTGTACAATAGAACATGACTAAATAATGGAATATTTAGACATAATTTTTGCAGTACATGTTTTTTTTTTTTGTGAGCAATTTCTGTGGTGAACATGATATGAAGAAAAATGCAAGAGTATCATTAGGGCACATGGTTCATGTTATAGCTATTGCCTAAACTAGCTAAAATAAAGGTCTGTGCACAGAATGTTTTTGTAATGCAACATAAAACCTACATGTACCTGCCTGAGACAAGTTTGAACAGTGGTTATCTTAAAACCAAACTCTTACTCTTTGTTGGACACGTTTTTACAAGCTTCAGTTGTAGTTCCAGGCTTTAGCTAACATGGCTAAGATTAGGCTTTGATCTAACCCAGGATGTCTGTGCCTGTTCCACCAAGGATCTCTGTTATATCCCTCCTTCTTCACTATCTATATGAACATAAAGCTGATTATAAATGGTGCCTGTTTATTCCAGCATTTCACTTGGAACTGAGCAGCACACAGCTGCTAGGTATAAAACAAGCTACCACCACTGATTCATACTTCATTCCATGTTGCATTGTCTCATCTCGAATAACTAACTTGTAACTTTTTGGATATCAAGATAATATAGTAAGGATACACAGCTGATTAAGCATTAAGCACAATGGGTGAAGCAGAATTCTCTATCATGGATCTAAGTGCAATCTTGTCGCCAGAAAAATATGATTGCTCTCTGTCTGCAAGTCTGCCATCTGCAACTGACATCAGTCTTGGAGCATTGCTTGCAGACGATCCACTGCAGGACTCCAGAGGTAGGAAAACTCCACATCTAAGTTATTACAAATTTGATGTGGGACATACTTTTATTTTGTTTACCAATGGTATATATGAAGGCAGTTGGTTCAACTCCGTTTTCCCCGATGCGTTCGGTTTGTCACAAGATTCTCAAGGTCATTAGAAGGTGATTTGATGTTAGATTGCGATCAAAGACTAATCTCAGTGAACATCTGAACAAATTATGGTCAAGTTAAGGACATTCCTTGGAGAACAGATGGCATTATGTATTTATGTGACGGTATCGTGTTTTGTCCACTTATGCCAGCATAATTTAGTTACTATAGATACAGTGCTATTATCAGAGTATGCCCAAGTTATCTGCTGCCCGGGTCAAGACTGGAAGGGCAGCACCCTTTCAGCAGGGTTCCTATCCTTGCCAATCTTCCTCCTATTGAAAAATTCAGTTTTGAAGCAACTCTTTCAGAGTTTGTATCTATTATGCATAATCCTGATGGACAGGGCAAAGCTTGGGGCTATGAAGCTTTTTTTTTTTATTATTTTTAAAACCAACCTGAGGTATCATGTCCCTATGCCAATACAACAGGAAGCCAGAGCTTTCACAGAGGCCATTAAAATCAACTTTGTCAGAACTTCCTGCTGCCCTGAGGCAACTCTTGACAAATCCATCTCGCTTGACAAGCACCATACCTTCATATGGAAATTTTGCAAGGGTTTTAATTTTATCATCTATCACTCAGCTTTAATTACAGCCACCAAGACACAATCCAATTGGAAAGATGAGAAAGGCTTTAAAACATTTGGACCTCGGGTGTGGTATCCCTTATATTCCTTCCATGTACATGTACTTTAAGGTTAACCAAACAGATAGGCTATGATTTTACTGTAATTAGTGCTGTAAATTTAGTGTAATTAGTTTTTAACTTTGATTTGTATGCTTTGAGATGTTGTCCCTTACTGAAAGGGTCATTATTGTACCACATGCTGGGTGTACATGTTGGAAGTTGTCTGAAATATATGCTAATTTCTTGCCTCGAAGCCGCATAATACTCAAGAACTTGGCGAAAAAACTTTGAGCTTAGAGCCTGAAAGATACTTTTTTTTTTCTTGGAAACTTTCTTGGCATCAGAGTAAAACTCGAGAACTTGCATTCCATGCCAAAGTCTAGCCTCTCCCTCAGGGTGAGTTTCCATACAAATTTGCCATCCCTGCTTCTGGACATGTATGCTCATCTTCAAAACCAAAGGCAAAGATGGTAACAAAAAAGACACTTGGAAGTGTGAGTCTCAGATCTCAATGAATTGCTATTTTAAAAAATCTGGTAGGTCCAGTTTGACACATTTAATATTCATTTAATTAAAAAGCACTGCCAATTTGCTTCAATCTTTCAAAAACTTAAGAGGCATGCATGTCTTTTTCAGGTCTGCAGCAGTTGAATTAAATCCAACATCAATGGTCAGGCAACACCTAGTTTTAATTTAATGCCAACTGTTAAGCATACTCAGTATACAGCTAAAGAAAAACACCAGCTATTCCAACCAGGTTGTCTTCATCCTGGGTCAAGACATTGTCACCTGGTTCTGAATATTGAAGTGCTAACGTCTTGAATAAGAGAGCAAGTTGTGACCAAGTTTTACACTTTTGATCATTCAACCTGCAATTAAAGTCTCCCCTGATGTCCATGCTAACCTTTTGCTATGCAGAAACCTTTGTCACTGTGCTAGCGAACATGGTCAAGGCCTCAACTGCCCTTAATTAATTTCACAAGAGGCGCTGACACTGAATTTATTTTCACAGAAGTACTTTTGAAAATACTGAATACTAATTATGCAATTCAGGGTTTATCTTACATCATGTGTGTTCTTTACTGTTACATTTACAGTTTAGCCCTGAATGATCAATGAGTTATGTATGATCAATTGTTTACTATTGATTTCCTATCGACATGTAAGCTTTGATCAGTACCCAATATGTGTACAGTTTGGGACTTGCTGCTTGAATTCAGTATTATACCCTTGCCAGTACATTAATCACTTACTATGATGTGTACTTGGTTATTCCACTGCTGATGAATTATAAAGTTTTGGTCAAAATAAATTTGAATACAACCTAGAAGCATTTCTTGCATATAATATTGAAGAATTTTGGAGTTCCCCTTTTAGAGATAATAATCTTTAAAAAAATATAAAGCTTGCCATAAATAAACCTGCATTAAACAGCAATGAATATGTCAAATTGCTTCATGCACTGATAGTCCTTTTCTCAATAATAAAGCAGCCTGGTAGATCATCATGATCATAGCCCAGCCTTATCCTTCAAGGTTCCTGAGCATGTCAACTCAGCACATTTTCAAAACCACAAGGGAAAAGCTCCCAGCTCTTTGCTCTTGGCGTGTATTAATTGCCTTCGGCTAAATCCCACCTGTCTCATAAACTGCCATTGAATTATGGCCCATTGCATGTCATGAATTCACCTCCTATCTGCTGGGCTGGGATGATAAGCCCGCCAGTACCATAGGATGGAACACTCCTCCCTGATGGTGATTTTAGACCCAATACCTATACAGATGCTCCTAGGCCTTTTCTTCAAATGAAAAATATGGCAGATATCTATGAAATTTCCTTATCAGCTGAAATGTTATAAAGTGTTACTTGATCTTCATAAAGCCTCCCACCTCATTTTTATAATGGGAAATGTTAATGAAGAAGAACACATATTTGTATCATATAACTACCAGTACAAGAAAAAGTATGTACCTTTAGGCAGAACTCAGGACAGAAGAAATGAAGATAATAGTGCCAATATAGATCTTATTGTACAATACTGTCCAGAATAGGTTTAAATAAATCATAGAAGGTGATATAAAATAATCACTGATATACTTGTATGATCTACTACAGTGTACAAGGGTTTTCATAATATGGAATCATGAACTGGTCCTTCATGTACATGAAATTCAATGTAGCTCTACATGTATGAATACAATTGCCACTGGTGTATTTGCATGTATATGGCCTAGTGTTGCCAAGTACAAAGTACAGTGCTCCTTGCACTAATACCTGACCCAATCAGCCAGAAAAAATGCTTTAATTGAAGGTCTAGTATAAAATTGAGGGATATTTATCATCCTATTAAATATGATGATAAATATCCCTCAATCAACATATTAAGTGTGTTGAAAGCATAAGTGATATCACTGATATGTGGTCTTAAAATAGACTCAAGAGGGAATTCTGAAAATAGAGGGGTCTTAATTTTGGCTTAAATCGCATCGACCATTGTACGCCATTTGGAGTCTGATCACCCAACATGAAGTTATATATTTAGCAACAAGTTGAGCAATTTACAATCTGTCATCTGCCTGTAGGAAACTGCCAAATATTCTTTGCATATTACCTAAAACTACAGTATAACTACAGTATAGGGTAAACTACTACTAGTTTTCCTGATTGTGCATAAAAATATCCATCAATATCCATTGAGATAATTTCAAGTCTTTAGTAGGAGTCCAGAAGTGTTCCTTGTGGTTAGAATCCAGATAGATCACCTTGTGTTCATGTCCTGTGACCTCACCTGACACCTGCCTCCAGAAACCATATCACCTTTTATCTGGAACCAGAAGTGCTGACCTGTCCTCATTATGACCCTGACTTATCAGGCCAAGTGGCATTTTTATTAGGGCCAAGGTGTTACCTTTAATTACTTGGGCTTAGACTGTAGACCAAAGAAGCTAATCTGCTGCAAAGACTTCTGAAGTGTAGGTACAATATCTGGAATGAATATTTCAAATTTTAGTGTCATGTATTTACATGATTGCCAGCTAAGGAGACCACCAGGTGGAAGTGTATTGCATCACTGTGGGATAAGTATCATACATCTGTTGTACAGGTACAATATTATGCAGACCCTAAGATAAGAAGAGTTCATTTATTATAGTAACTTGTTCCAACAAATACACATTTATCAAAATAAATGCAGTCAAACAAAGGGGAACTCAGCCTCAATGGACTTATAAGTTACTTTGTTACAATAAGTACGCACACACGGTACACTTCGCGGAGCAGATCTACATGTAGTAACATACTATATGCTACCTGTTAAATAAACAATGAGAAGTTCTCTTATGAAACACCAGTATAAAGAGCATACCTTTGTGATGCGAAAGCGTCACTCAAATACTTCGATACAGCCCTGCTTTCCGCTTGTATCAGGTAAATAAACTTGTTGTCAAAATACCCTATAAAAATAAACAACCCTATAGGTAAATATATAGGTATAGGTAAATAAAAATAAACCCTATAGGTACTGTTTGAGTTAATTATAGCCTAGATGGCTTTGCTTTTTTTTTTACTTTTTTTTTGTTTGTTTTTTGTTGTTGTTTTTCAATGAATTATTTAATGGTTGGGCTTATGTCAATGGTTGTGCTTAACCCATGACAGAATATGCATCCATATGAAACTCGGCTATGATGTATCTACTTTACTGAAGTGTGCATGCACTTGCTGCAGACTGTTTAACAGATTCAATATGCAACAAAGAATTAGAATGTATCCTGTGCTGCCATATCGGGTCAGCATCCAGTTAATGTATTTTCTTTGTTTACCAATTTACTACTTACAGTGGTCTCCTACATGCGTTTCCTAATAGCAGATGCATTGTCAGTTTGGCCAGGGATCAGTTTTCCTCTTTGTGTTATAATTGTTCCCTTACAGGGTGTGCAAAATATAACCTGAAAAGCTTGCATCATCAACCACCTATAGCTTAATAAGGAAAGCAGCCAGATCAAGTTCAGATCAAGGGATATAATATCTGTAATAATTTACTGAGATTGCCTGAAGCCAGTAAATCTAGCTGCCAAATTCTACCCTGGGCCTAATGGGTTGTGACACACATCAAAAGCTTCCTAAAGTGATGGGAGACAATACTCATCTGGACCTTAATAAACCTGGGGAATAGCCTTCAAAGAACTTCTCCTCACCTTCGACTGGCTCTTCCTAAACACTCCCCTGGGATGAAGTGCTCATTTATAAGATTTTCCCCTCACCAAAAATGAAGACTTTTGCCATTTAAAGTGCTTCCTTGACTACTGCCTGCTCAGCTATATCCTTCATGCCTGTCTGAACACAATAACTCCAGTGGGATAGACCAAAGGGAATCTACAAAAAAAAAATCATAAATTTTTGTTTCTTCAAATAAACTTGACACAGCTGTTCTAGGCGGGTCAAGGTTTGACATTCTACCCTACATCTGTTTGAAAGAGAAAATTTGAACGATGGGTTTGGTACAGTAACAGTTTATGTAATATTGCGCTTTTTTAGTAATTAGATTTACCAGACTATAAAAACCGCACTTTGCAAAAACAAATTAGGTATTTACTATTTGCTATTGTGATGCATGTACACATATGATATATCGCATAAATTCCCTTGCCTAGCATGTGTAGAGGAATATAGTTAAGAAGTATCATTTACATGTACCCTTCTTTTCTGGTCGATTCTGTCTAGGCCCACATTTCAGTTTACACCTGTTTTGGCATACTAGTATACCGTACTGTAAATTCATTAATGTGGAATAATAACCGGGTGAAAGAGCCAGGTAAGGTTATTGTAGCCCCCAAACCTCAGAGATCTATTACAGTCAGAATCTCATCGGTTCTGACCCAGGCCTTTAGTGATGGGATATATCTTTCCCCCACACAAGATGCTTGAACCGAGCTGGCTTTGACGCAAAGGTCAACAACAATCCCCTGTAGACCCACATATGGCCCTGATCTACTTTAGCTCACTGAAGAAACTATTTGCCTTGACATCATCCCAAACAATTTCTTTAGCAGAGAATTGCTCACAACTATATGATGGTCATAATGATAGATCTTTTTTGCTTTATTGCCATTTCCGAAAAAAAAAAATGCATGCAGACGAATATTTAGCTGTCAAAAGCCTTTTGAAAATCACTCCTTGTGGGAACTGTGTCTCTATTGTTGTTATTTCACGGCCAGGTCAGTGGCAGGTGATACAAGCATTTTCTCCAAACTCAGAAATGCCCCTAGAACCCATGCAGCAGGTGAAATTCTCATCCTGGTGCTGACATATAAGGAAAGCCCTAGATTTGTGTGGCTCTGTCAGCAAGGCCAGGGAGTGTGTGGTCATTGGAACTCCAGGGTTGTTGATTGTTACTGATGCTCAGGTAGATAGTATGATAGGAAAGCATGCATTCCAAAGATTGAAAAGTGCCCCCTTCGCATTTTGAAAGGAGGAAGCACTTTGTTCTTTATTATTGGCTATAAAATTTTCCTTTTTCGCACCCTTGTCATTTTCTTTGTTCCGCGGGGCAGCTGCAACTGCTCGCTGTCACTCACTTTTGATTTTCCTTTTGCATGTCAACAGAGCAGAACTCGATCAGATTCTGAGGGAAAGTGAGACACGGGGCACGAAAGACAGTGAGGTGTATACAAGTACATACATCTAAGGAAATAGCCATCAAGACTTTGTAATTTATCGGCCTCCCATGGCACTTTTAAAGTAGTAACTGTGCAAACTGCCAAAACTTATCTATGGCCTTCATGATGGGCAGTTTATTTAATTGTATGAAGTTCATATATTTAATTGTGTGAAGTTCATACAATTCAGAAGTATTACATCCATCTCATGGCTTTTGAGTGAAATATTTTTTTGGTGTGGAAAAAACAAAAAAACATGCACAGATGAATCATACGGTTTATGAATGTAGTATAACATCTTGCTTCTTTTAATGAAAGTCGTATTAGTGGTCAGAAAATACTTGAATTCAGTGTATAGTTTTAAGTACTACCGGTGCATGGATTTAGGGGTTGTGTACATCCCAAATCATCCCTAAGCTAATTCACAGCAGTATAATGAGAATCCCACTAGGTTGCATTGTCTTGTCTTGGCAGAAGGTCATTTTCGAAGAAAAGTCTGGTCTTAAATTCAAATATTGCGTGCCAGTAACTGTTTAATGGCAATTCTAAATAGCTGCATGGACTCTGGAACACAATACCTAATTATCAAGGACAGCACTCCTATACCATTATAGATTTGTCAGACCAGCCTAAAAATATTATCATGTTGTCCGTATTCCAGTCTTTACTCGTAGACCTAACAGACCCATTGAGACAATAGAAGTTAGCTATTGTTTCTGGTTAATGACCAATCACCGTGCCATAATGACTTCTTGCTTTCTTCAACCTTGACAGAAAAGCCCTCAATTTTTACACATGGAGACTGATGGAATTCTCAAGGTGGGGATGTCAGCAGAGCAGTGCCAGGGAAGACCCCTCACAGTGTTGACACAGACAGACAAATTAGGTGATTTGGCATCTCTCTTGTCTTTCAATGTAATGTTCCTACACTCCTTAGGAGGTTGCAGGGAAAGAAGGGAAGACCTTTGGATGGCCTTCTCCTGGCCAAACTTTAGCAGAGATGCCAAGGTTGGCATTGTCTTTACGTGACAAGCCATTGACACCCTGAGGCTCAGGCTCAGCTTCTGGCTCTGCTACTTTAGTGTACATGTTAGTAAAGTTCACATTCAATACGTAATGGCTTCATCCAGAGACAATTGAGTGGGACTATAAACCTAGAATTGTTCCTTGCTCTGGCGTTCAGTGCTCTTATTGTTCTCACAGATGCAATTGCATTGTTGCCAAGATCCCAATTTTGGCATCGTGATACTGTTCCTGAAAATTCAGTGTTATAATGTAGCCTTATACATATACAATGAGTTGTACAAGGTGTAATGCAACATTTGTTTCTGTTAAGCATGGTAATAGGATCTACATGTACGAGTACATAGTACATACAGTACATGTATGTGTCCTACATTTAACTACATGTGTGTTACATGTAGTTAAATGTTATATGTAGGACACATCTCAGTTTTTTTCTCCTATCACGGGCTATTTTCATTGTGTAAATGAAAAACCCAGGATAAACATGCTTGTGTATATACATTGGCAGTGGTGAAAGCTCAGCAGTCTCAGCAAGGGCAAAATTTCATGACAAGCACCAAAAAATATCTATGCATGTTATAGAGGGCTCCACATGGGTAAAAAACGAAGTGTGACACAGCCACTTTAAAGTTGTAGAATCCGACGTGAGCCTTGATAAAAATTGTAGAAAGTGACATCAAAATCTTATAAAAATTGTAGAATCGACGTTGAAATTTTATAGAAAACATAGTTCGACGTGAAAGTCTTACAAAATACAATTATAATGTAAATGTATACATAAAATGTTATAAAAAGTGATGTGACAAAGTAAAATTCTTATAAAAAGTCACATGGGACACAGAAAATACAATAGTAAAAGTGAGGTGCGACAGCATAATTTTTGGACCGATCTAGAGCCCTAGAAGGAGAAGAAATGGAGAAAAAAGTATCCACATACTATTGTATGTGATTTCATATTCTTTTTCGTGCTTGTATTTGAGATTTTGTCTCACGTGCAAATGCATAATTTATTCTGTAGATCCATATTTGCATGCGGTTAATCATGGAAGAAAGGATTTGCAGACAGCGAATGAATCATCTGCCCATAACAGGCACCCAGCGGGCACTTGCTCACTCCAGTGCTGACCAAAATATCCTTATATGGCAAGGGGAGTATTGCCTTGACATGACTGGCATGTGGTGATTCATAGGGGTCATATGCGCAACCGCTAAACTATATAGTTCCCTAGGTGATGGGAATTCTAAAGTAAATCTTGACACTGAAACCGACGTTATGCCTTTTAAAGAATATAAAAAGAGTAGCTGACTTTTCAAGTTTAATTTGTATTGATGTATGAAATCTATTTCAGCATTTTAACAAAGGAAGACCGGTTAGCGGAAACTGACATAATACACCTTTGGACCAATCGGAATAGTCCTTACAATTTGCGTATTGATAATTGTGGAAAGGGCAGCACCGCGGTCTTTCCTGTAGAACAGTAGCCGAGAAAGCATACCGGTACCGGCAAGACTCGGGGTTGCAAGTAGCAGAAAGTTAACAAAATGGTGAGCATTATGTTTGTGTGTCTTTATTTTCTTATCATTTATAATAGCAGGATGAAGTTTAATCCTAGTAAGCGCCCAATTGCCTTTTCTAGCCTAGGTAAATCGAATCTAGATCTAACGGTGAAATTTACCGGAACTCCGGTTATACATGATTTAGCCAGGTGGCGCACTTCCGCCTTGGAAATTTTATCCTTTGGAGTTTATATACCACCTTGTACAGTAATAGTATACACTTAAAGTTAAACTTGCACGCGTAATAGGTCCCATGTATTTGTACACAGGACGAAAACGCATAGAAATCCGATGACATATGAGTTGTTTGCAACTTTCACATGTTCGCTTGTCACTTTTCGGTAACAGCTTATCATAGAAATATTCATATCAGCTAAGCATCAGACAGAGTATCCGCCTCTATCTGTCTATAGGCAGTGATAGCATAGACACTTGCTGGGGCTTACTACCTAGGCTAAGTATCAGAGTTTAGCAGATTTAAGTTTTGCCAAAATTAATAAAAAAGAAATATATAATTTTTGGTGGGGTGCTCTATTGCGTGGTATTGCAGCAATCCTGTGTTTTCCTCACGAGATAAACTGATAAATGTCAACACCAGCAAACGTGCATTTTTGTTTACAAATATCAGTATACACAAACAAAATGTGGGAAAAGCATGTATTTATCCATTCGTTTTATTCTAATGACATATTTTGACACTCCTCATTTTAATACCATAGAAACGGGATCCCCGATTATACCATCTCATTCATTCATCGGTGTTCATGCATCAAGTTCATATGACATTCAATGGTATTTGCAGTTCGAATACTGCAAATGATAAGCTGTAGCGTGCACACATATGCCTCTGATCTGTGTCAGTGCTTGTGTGAGACCGTGTACTCTACAAATTCCTGAAACGAAGGTATTTCTCCCAGTTGGGTGCTTCTTCATGGCAGTTGGTAAACCCTAAGTTGAATAGAATTCCGTCCCACTTACACAAAACACTTTTCATACCTAATGTTTCTGCTGAAATTTGCCTGTTTTTGTCCATGACAGAAGTGATGTGAGCAACAGTTTTTAACAGAATTATGCAAAAATTGCATCATTGTCTCTTATAGCTAAAGTGGTTTGATGCAGTACTAACCATGTTAACATCACTTTCTCGGAGCGAGTGATGCTCTGTTATGGCTTATCTCGTGAAGGCTTTGAATTAAGCAGAAAGCACTTTGGTATTTTTGCTCACTTATAGTTGTGGCATAGGAAAGTCCACATAGTTATAATGGTTGTGGTATTTTAACTATTTTCTTTCAACAAAGTGCGATGTGTTTGAAAAACACATAAGAAACTAAAGTTTATTTAGCGTTAAATATATGTTGATAATATCCAACCAAAATATCTAGAAAGTCCTAATCGGGTAAAACACTGTACACATCCATACTGGTATTTGATTTGCAGTAGCTTTATTCAGTAATATAACATGCATATATCCTTATGGCCATTTCTTGACTATTTTACTACTAAGTTAGTGTGCCATGGTGTCTGTACCACTTTCATTTTTTATAGCAGAATTCAACTACTGTTAAATAAGAGACTACTTTAGTATTTAGGTGATCTAATGCCCTGTACATGTGTTATTATTTTCCTCCCATTCAGTTTTGTAGTGCGAGTTTGTGACATGCTTTCTGTGTTTATGCCAAAAATCTCATTTATATAGTTGAGAAATCAGTTGTGTAATGGATACTTGTCAAGACTTGTACACTAATTCTGCAGATAAGGCAGTCGTTATCACTTACGAAGGTGAATGGGTGGGGGGGGGGGGGCTACTTGTTGACCTACCTACTTACTGGTAACCACAGTTGCTGGCGTTCATCGTTGCTCATTTGCCGGTCACGTTTTTGATATGGTAGCAATTTTCAGTACAATCCTGTGTATTCCCACCTGGTGTCATCAGCACCGATATCAGTCTGGCTGGCTCAGAACTAGGCATAAGATTCCATCTCGACTTACTGACAGTTATCGGGCAGTTTAAATTGTCTGTAGCAGCTGTCTTCAGTACAAATGGATTGAGTTGTAACCACTGTCACTATGTCACTGGACCTTTTTAGTCGCACTGCCCCATTCCCGACATCTTTTTGATAAAGTCCACCTGCACAATACCCCCACCCCCACCCCACCCCACCATGTTACAGGTTGTTCATGGGCAGTTGTCAGGCGTGTGTGCTATATTGTTAAATAAATTGTCATCGCGAATTCACGCGTGCTACTTCTGCCTGCAGGTTCTGTTTTCTTGAATAAGGAAGTTGCATGTTGTTCACCTGCAAGCTTCTTCGATCTGTATCTGTTCTATGATCTCCATTCAAGAAAAAGGTCTACTATTAGCTTAAATCCTCAGATTTCAAAACAGGTTCATTCTCGCCAGGCGTTCTTTGGGACTCTCCGCCCGACTGATTATACTACCTATAACTATTTATGCAATGCAAGTCTCCATTCGACTGGATCTTTATCCTTTTGGAACGGGTGTTTTGTCCAGTTGGGCCTCCCTTGGTAAGTGTACTTCCTTTCAGCATGAGGAATGTAGGCTTGCTGGTGTAGTGACGAGTTTTCTCTGGCCTTCTGTTTTTTGCTGGTCTGTGGCTTCCCAAACCACCCCCTAACTCCTGCTCCTGCATCCCAAGTCTTGTTGCATTTATTCCAAGTTGTGACAAATTAATTGCTAACGTGTGTTGCTCACCCCATTTGTGACTTGAGTACTGCTGCATGTAGGGGAATACCCTGGAATATGAAATTCCACACAAACCAGCGTTGTATACTAATTACTGCCGAGTATTGCATGATACAGATACAAGTATAGCAGTTGAACAAGAGTGGTGATGCATGCTTCACTTCTGTTCAGATGCTCCTTACATGCTGTGCGTGGTTTTTGCTACACATTGCGATGGTGAAATACTCTGTGTAGCCCTTTGTTCTATAGTGGCAGTTCAAGAAAGATCAAAATGGTTTAGATGGCAGTCAAGAACACAGGTATATTATATAGATATTTGTTTATCGCATACCGGTAGTGTTTCTTTCTCCACTTTTTCACTGCGTTTTATTTCGTCATTTTGATATACTTACATTTGTTCAGTGTGAAACATGTTCAACTGTTTGTATTGCAGTTTTGTAGCATTAACACTTCTAACACCACATTCTTGCTGGACAAACCAAAACCGTCCACAATCCTGTAGCAGATGAGCATGTATCCCGCGATTCTATTGTTTACACTCGCTTGGCATGTACTCAATCTTGTCCGCAAGATTGGATCTTTCTCCTTTGTGTTCCGGAGTGTTGGGAGGGTGGGTGTATGCATGTATGGTGTACTGTCTGTAGAGGTTTGAGACACAAATTCTGCCTAAGCTTTCACATCTTTATGTAGCTATATGGATTTTTATGTCCTATCATTTATTTGGCTTAATTTAATACATGTAATATGGGTACAAATGTAGTGGCATAACTTGTATTGCTACCTGTACATAACCTTGGTAAATTATGCATCTGTGTGTCTCCTTTTAAGTTTATTTCAGAGTTGTCTGGACAGTCCATGTTAGCAGATACTGCACTTGGGATAAGTCTTAGAAATCATATTGTTGCATAACATCTCGTACCATTGTTTGTTTGTTTTTTCTCCAAATACACCCTCCTCTTTGGTGTTTTTCAGGCCTCTGGTGTAAAAGTAGCTGATGCGTGCAAGGCGGCATTCACGGAACTCAAATTAGGCAAAGACAAAAAAGACAGCCTGAGATATGTAATCTTTGCATTGTCACCCGATATGAAAGAAATCGTTGTGCTGAAGAAAGCACCAAGAGGTACAGAGTATAGTGTCTACTAAACATGCAGTACATGTGTACAGTAATTGGGTTTCAATTTTGCACACGTTTTTGCTTGCTGCATTGCCCTTTGTTTAAATACTATGATCTAAAGAAAAGTGGTGTTTCTTAGTGAAGTTCACCGAGGTACTGCTGGTTTTAATGTGCTTCCATTTTACCGTTAACATGAGGCTGGGAAATCTTATGCAGTTATGTGGCTAGCCATGCATGCGTAAAATTACCTCAAATCGATTCTGCTACATTCGTAACCGTCCTTTCTTTCTTGGCATGCCTTATCAATATAATCATGCAAGCTAATAAATGTTGTGTAACACTGAAGTGGTACCGTCAGATGGGGCAGTTTAGCCAGCCATTACTAGTGTATAAAAGGCTCCTAAAACAGATGAATCCCTGGTACACCCGATTAGTTACATTGGTTGTCAAAGATTTGATACTTTTTAGCTCTGCTAGACTCTGTCAGCAGAGGTCATGGTATGGGACTTTTGTCCGTCGTCCGTCCGTCCGTGGCGCAATTTTCTCTGAACCTAATGCACGGATTTCTTTCA
>JAAUYG010183798.1_pt1 | contig 31474 bp, 15 predicted proteins | sample 7278091 | NCBI WGS metagenome assembly JAAUYG01 (sample SAMN14350201, study PRJNA611818) | marine sediment metagenome | isolation source: surface marine sediment (0.6m) | place: French Polynesia: Moorea | collected 2018-08 | reverse complement strand
ATCATCTGTAGAACTATATCACATCCTAAATCCACACGGATTTATATATTAATTTAATCAGGCTAGTACTATGAGCGTTTTAAGTACACAGTTTGTCACAGTCAGGCTAGCAGCGTCATCACAAATTTCCAACCATGCAACAACATACACTGTACACAAAAGCGACATGTACAAATATTTTTTTACGACAAATCTGCTTGGGCGGCTGCCAAGCATATCACAATACCGCTGAGAGAAGCTACATATACACAACTTCTATGTAGGTTTCAGCTTTTATGGGGATAAAACATTATGGCAAGGTTTTGGACTTGGAAAAATTTTGGTTTTCATTTTTGAGTAGGTAGAAAATACACATCATAGGTTTTTATGTCCCAGGCACCTTAACTGTGCCATCACAAAAATATGCCTGTCTTATAGTTCACAGCACAGGACTAGATTGTGTTAATCGAAAAGAAAGGTTTCGGCAAACGGAAAAAAAAATGTCTGCATAATCCAATGTTATTATACTGCAATTATTACCTCTTTGGAGACATAAACAAATTTTTTTGTTACAAATTAACCTTCCACAAACATAATACAATTAACATATTACACTTTTTTTTACACTTTTTTCCAACTGAAACCAAAATACTGCCAGTCTACAAATACTGCCAGGCTGCTACTTTAAGTGCAGGATGCAAGCTATATCAATTTGGCACTTCTTTAATAGTCTATTAGTGAAACACAATTTTAAGACAAGTCGATCTACTTTCTAACGTAACAGACATTTGTGAAAATTTATTAAACAGTATACTGTACTTCAATACGGCAATAAGCACCTTGTATTTCAGCTGTTGGGCAATCCTACAAAACACCTTTTATTTTTAAAAGCAGACACATACCAAGGTTGTAACGAAAATTCTTTACATCTTTCATCCATACAACTGACTGAGAAGCTGTGCCGTGCCATATAGGTACATTGTTACTTACATTGTACTGCTAGTAACTAAAAGGCATTATAATCATTAAACCCACCTCATCAGATAGTCAAACTGATGCTATCGGAAAGTGAAAGGGCGGAAGACATCTAAAAGACAAATTCTACACTGTATCACTGGAGGATATAACTATAATGGCAAAGCAATGTATACTAAGCATAAAATACTTAACGCATGATCTTGGAGGTCCAAATGATTTCCTATGGTAATATATTCAGTAATTGTAGGTAATATAATCAGTATTAAATCGCAAGGATAACGCAACGAAAAAATTTGTCAAATATCCCTAAATATTCAAAAGATTTTGGCATTGTATTTGCAGGTTTACAAATTTTAAAATAAAATATAGTAAGCTGCTGATTTTTTTTACGAATTTTATCTTTTATCTTCCGAGTGCCTGTATCAAAAAAAGAAGTAACATTGTCAAGCCATTAGTATATTTGTACACATAATTATAGTTTCAACTTACTACATGGCCTGTAGGCTGAATCAAGGATTCTGTCATCGCATGCGTTGAGGAAAGTCTAACATCGCACTCTACTTTCTACTACCTTCGCAACAATATTTCCCCCCTAAATGCTGTAGGGGCAATTAATGCAACGAACTATGCAACTTGCTAATGAGATCAGAAGAAACACATTACACAAAGTGTGTGAACATGCATCAGAATACTATAACTCACGTTTGATAATATTTTCGCTTGTCCATTAACACACATGATAAGTCATGCAATCTAGTCACAAATGGCTGTAAAGCAACAACCAATTTTTTTAAAAAACTTTTCTTATTAATAAATCGAACAGGGAAACCACAGAAAATATTACCATAGAGGATATATATTGTCATCTCATCTCTTTAGGTATTACATGACAAATTTATGTACCCAGTAGGAATTGTATCTCTGCTGTGAAAATGGTAATTAACTTATACAAAGCTATCAACAGTAGGCACATCTTTTAGTACATGTTTTTACTGCTTGCAATCAGTTGTACTGCATACAATCATTAAAATTTGTTACCATTATATTAATTTCCATAGCATTATGCAATATATGTCTCACTATGAGAGAAAGCAATCGTGTGCCATTATCTACACTGCTCATGGATAAAAACTGACTGGCAAGAGTTTACACTAGATTTATCTTTTAGATAGACAGCACCTCCATTTTATATCTAAATTTAAAAAAAAACAAAACTTTTATATGGTTTTACACATCTTGACACAAAAGTCACAAACAAGTACCGATACGAACACTTTTGTAAAACAAAAGTCCACAGATATATTTAAAAAGCCGACCATTACGCCAACCAATACACAACCAAAGGTTATGCTATGAAAAGGTAAATCCTAAACAATCCAGCAAAAACAACAACTTATGTTGGTAGGGCTCAAAACATGAGGAAAAAAAAAACCCCAAAAAACACCAGAAATCAAAAGTAAAGACTTATAATATGACATAGGTCTTCATTTAGGTAATACCACTGAGATATTTCTTAAGAAATCTCAAAGTTTGGCTTTTCATAAAGTGTCTGTGCTGTCAATGTCTTTGGCTCCACCGAAGATGCTCTCCACTTCGTATATGCTCTCATGTTTGGCGAGAATTCTCAGCAGAGGGCGCAGTTTTAGCCACCACTGGTCCTTTGGAATACGATGCCTGGGAATGAAAAAAGAAAGCGGAGGAGGATCACACTGGGGTGGTGGGAATCATGGATACTGTACGGGAGGAGGAAGGTTTCAGAAGGAAACCAAGCATGTCCACCAGTTCTTCGACACAGTCAAAGGAATTGTAGATATTTATAAATCTGGTTTGCCGTTATATTAGTTGAAATAGCATTATTTAGGTCGGGATTTTAAAAATAACGTGAAAAGTTGGAACAGTTACAGAACAGAACCAACAGCATAAACATGGTGTATGTAAAATGAACAAATTGCTATCAAACAATAAGGTTGGAGGTACATGTAAGTCGATTGTTAAAGGGTAGTTCTTCTAAGAGAAGCTTTGGGAGGCATAACCTTAATGTTGGCCACTTTGAACCGAGCAGCTTGAACGCATTAAAGATATATTGTAAGAACATAAAAAAAAAACATTTACTGAATATTTACCAAAAATGCTTGAATATATGTAACTACAAACTTACTACTACCACACTATTTTTCTTCAAGAATAGTATGTCTGGTGAAAACAAACTACATACTCTACTGAACCAAAGTATTTTCAAAAATATTATCTGATTGCCATGTACATGTATTCTGGTTTTAAACTGACACTGACAGTTATTTTTCAGGTTTCCCCATTTTGTTATGAATAACTGCCATTTACATATGATTTATATATAATTAACAATCTGTTGGACATACCGTAGTATGGAGCAGTGTCCACATTTTTTCAGCAGATCTTTGTACAGTGAATAATAAGATGATCGAGCGAGAGAGTGGCATCTGCTATAATTGAAACTATGCATGTTGATTTAGCAACTCGAACATTTTTTAGTACATGGGAAGATTGGTAATCATAAAATCGCATGTAAACACATGCCTAAGTTTCGGCTAAAAAACAAAAGACTTACTGGAAATCGGCTTGATCCTTGAGAACCTGGACAGGGGTAAAGGTGCTAACGCGCTTTACCAACCCCAGCAGAGTGGCAGTCTCAGGGGACGTAGTGTAAACAGTGCCTGGTAAGGGAAAGAAAGACAAAACGTTTATGCACGAAATTAATATTAACATATGCGAGCAAAAAAAATTATCACAAACATTCTTATTGAGGGATTTCATAAAACGTCTTGTGTCTTATTGTTTTATCTAATATTGTTTAAGTACATTGAAGCATGAGTATTATATCTGAGCTTGTTGAATGGGACATGCAGATAGTTGCACAGACCCTTATTGTTTTAACTCGACTATTTCCTTTGTTAAGGTGAGCACTTAAATATATACCAGTATTTATTACAAACCTTGGGTAATAAATTAAATTTTATGCACACACACATACAAAGAATTTAGTATAGTCATGACGTGTGACCACTGGAACTTCACTTGCTGACCAAGACTGAATTAAAGTCGCTCCCTAGTACTTCTACAGTTCCATTTTTAATGAAAACGCACCTTACAACTGAGACCATTCGTTAACAGTCATGTGACGGGTCTAATTCTGTGAGTCATCTGTACTACACTGTATAAATCATTGTGGTAGCTTACTATATTGAGCAAAGCATATGAACATATGTTGGATATAATGTGTTGTGCTTTTATGTGGCAGTATTTAGTTTTAGTCAATTGAAAGAAAATATCAACACTAACCGTCTTCCTTTCGTGATTCTTCCAGCTGTCTAATCAATGTTTCCACGCATTTAGCTGCCATCTTGGTTCCCAAGTTCCTATCGAAAGGGGATGGACAGCCACCCTGCAAAAAACACAGCAATTTTATACACAGCAACTGAGTTTAATATACACTGTGCATGTACTGGTGTTACTACCACAATATTTTCAATATCATATAAAATATCAAAATCCTACTTTTTTTTAAGCCAGGTAGATCCAACACGCACCCTCATTACTTATCACCATAGTATTCCTATATTCATGATATTACAAACCACAATTCACCCAAAGGCTTAAATCAAATACTTGGAGAGAACTGTAGCAGAATTGCAACATAAAAATAGTAATTAATTATTTGCCATCCTTTGAGACACCGTTTCCCGGAATTCAAAAGGGTATAAGTATTGTGTATGTTTGTATAAAGCCTCAGACTGTTATTTGATCCTTCTCACCTGTTGCATGTGGCCCAGAACATTGACTCGGCAGTTAAATATGTCTTTGCCCTCCTCGCAGTACAGATGATAGATAAAATCCGTCGAGTAGTTTGGGTTGGCTTTCTCATTTCTGAAAAACAGAAATACAAGTTACAATAAATACATGCATATATTTTTTTTATTAAATTTAAGTGTCACGCGGTTATCAATATCTAGCAGTTATAAATCATATTAATCCATGTGCCAGGGACGAAAAAAAAAAAAAAAACAATCTTAGCAAGCAGTAGACAATCATTTTCAAGGTGATTACTTAAGCTCAACGTGATTACTTAAGCTTGTTTCAAAGCTTAAGCTCATTTTAAGACACCACACCCATTTCAATATGGCAAGACATTGAGAATATTATTTCAGGTATAAAATAGCGCATTGAAACTTGACTTTCCATGGCACAACAGACCGTACAGAAAACTGTAATACACCCATGTGACACCCAGATCACATATTTCCCAAACTGATGCAACATATGTCCCTATTGATATCTCTGCTATTCATCTATACATAATGCATTTCCTTCTTTTTCTAAATACGTGTGGATGTGATTAATATGATATTGTAAAAAAGCTGCATCATTAGGAAAAAGAGAATTAAAGTTGTTATTTTAGGGCTCACCTCAAGACTAATCCTCGCTTTACTCCGTCTTGGATCTTGGCACTCATATGCGCCACATCCCCCTGCCAACACAAATTAGTGTAGCATTGAATCCCATGCGTGTTAAATATAAGATAATTATTATAATATTACGTTCATAATTTACCAAACTTTCTCACGTTTGCAGCATACGTCTGAAATACCAGGTACATGTATTTTTCTGGACATATTTACAGACTTAAAACCTCAGGGTTTTATTCAGCCAGTATGAATGCTCCTGACTAAGCAAAGCCTTCCACGATGTGTTCACTAGTCTTCACGCTGGTGCAGAACAGTCCGCCTTCAGACTACCCCAGAAATAAGACCACTCCCCAAGTAAGACCACTTGATGGATGACCAATAAATTAAAGACCAGGGGCCACTTTCTGAAACAATTTTTAACCCCAGAGATGGATTTAAGTTCATTAATCACCTTTCTATACCTAAGAACACCTATGGACTTTAAGATTTTTTCAAGAAACGGCTCTGATGTTATATTCTCTATAGTCTTTCAGAAAATTAGGACCACCTCAGAATTAAGACCACTTTGGCCCCAACTATGGATGGTTTTAAAATTCTGGGGTAACAGAGTTACTGTAACAATAGCTAAAGCCTGTTTCTGTATCTTGCCTGCAGGTCTGTGATGCCGAACCGTTCCTCAAAGATGTAAGCCGCATCCGCACCCCCCGCCAACCCGCTGAGGGTAGCCAGGTAACCGCAGTAACCACCCATGGTTTCAATAACAAACACGCGGTTCTTGGTTCCCGAGGCGGACTGCTTGATTCGGTCGCAGATCTGTAAAAGGCAAAGCAGGATTTATACGCCAGATGAGAAAGCTACAAATTTTATTTTTACAACCCCAGAATTTCTATACCCAACATACTTCCTACATAATATTATGTGCCCTTCTTGTAAATGGTGAACATTAGTACATGTATACATGCACAAATCTTCAAGTTGAAAAAGCCAAATTTGTATTCAGCACTTTTGCTTCTATTCGCACAGTGCATCCATTCCTCAAGATTGCTAGAATAAGTATTAAACAATACCCCAGTAAAGAGACTATCTGGTAATGTACTGCTATATATTTCAAGGTGATTTCAACTACACATGCCCGCTGGCAGGAGCATGGTTAGATTTTGCCAACATTTTATAAAATCGTCTGGAATGTATTGTGTTACACATTCTGAACAGGGTCACTGGAATACATGAGTACATCTAGGTCACAAGAGGCCCACTAACCACCGCAATCTCGTTGAGTGCAGTATCTGCTCCCAGACTGAAATCCGTGCCCGGCACGTTGTTGGAAATCGTGGATGGTATGACCGTCATGGGGATACAGAACTCTGGGTACTGCCCTCTCGCCTCCGCCAGCTGTAGACAGCTGTGGAACGACTCAAAGCCACCTATGAACATGAGACCATGGATCTCCCATTGCTTCAGCTTGGCTGCGATCTTATCTAGTCCCAGAGACTTGGGTAAGGACCTGCAAGAAAACCAAGGTGTTATATAAAATACATATACATACCGTGTATGTCCTTACAGCAATGCAATCTCTATTTAGATGCAAAAGCCCCTCCAGCAACAAACATACCACATCAAATTCACACCGAATACCTGATAAAACATCAAAAGATCTTCAAGAAGCACTAAAATTCGAGCAATATTCAGGTCCTTTGGCTGTCGTACATACGCAAATCACCACTTCCTGGTAACCAAAGGTCCATGTGGTTCCTGTTTACTCTATACAAGCGTATCGTAGTTACATGACGACAGGCTTTATTATTGAAACTAATAGACATGCATCCAAACCCTTGCACTCGTGCACCACACTTCTATTAGGATATATATATGGTAGGTGATACTCAGAAATATGAAGTTCAACCACTAACACTCTTACTGTTCTTCAATGAAGGGCTGCCTTGCTAAACTTTATAGGATTTGCCAATGAAGCAATCATGGTTATCCGGGAGGACATGCATACTATGTACATGACACCGGTGGACGATCATGACACAAAGCAATGCTGAAGCGACATTTTTTTTAACCAGAGATAGTGCTTTTTTTTTCTCAGTTAGCTTGAAGTGAGTATCGGTACACTAACCTGGTCGTTCCCAGCTTGGTTCCCCCCAGGCCCGCCCAACCCTGTACCTGGGTCCAACTCATAGCAGTCACCTAGCCCAGACATAGGCAGGGAGGGGAGGAAAGTACATTGTAGTATATTATAGCTACATGTACACCTAACACAGACCATAAGGCCGACTGCAACAGATATCAAATTGATGTCATGTATACATGTATCACTGTATATGCTGATTGTGGAAAGAATACATGTACACTATATGTATGCCAACTTAACTGGATTATTATAGCTCATGAGCAAAATAGCTCATGAGCTGGATGCCTTTAAATTGGCTGAAATTAATCCAGTAATTATGGCAGCATCATTACTATTTGGTGTTCTACATGCATGCTTACATGATCATTCAACAGGCCTTCAAAGCCATAGTGAATGCCGAACACTCCATAGCCATTGGTGAGGGCAAGGCGCACGAAAGCTCTCATGGCCGCATTCATTCCACACGATGGCGCTCCGACATTCAGCACGCCGAAGTTGTAAGGTTTCTGGAAGCAACAGTAACAACAGAGGAATCAGGACAGAGGACAGACGCACCGTTTTACCAGTTTACATATACATGTTATGATGTATATGAACATGCATCACATGCTACTCATCGTTTCGGCTAGATGGCTACGTCGTTTGAAACAGGAAGTGTTTATATATGCACACAGACATATGCAAAGTAAATGAGTTTTCACAAGGGATAGAACTTCTGCTAGGTTAAGAAACGAACCAAAAGCGAGTTGCAGACATAATCAACGGAATGCAGCACAGCATTCAGGTAAAATACATTTCTATAACAAAACCTTTGTTACAGAAACTCGAAACAGGGTTAAAAACTACTGATTGCATGATTCATCTGTAACTATAGAACATACATGTATACTAAGATGTACAATACCAGGTAATTGGCATGCATAAAACATGTAAAAAAATAATTCAAAAATAAAGTAAATACTAGTATATTTATATAGAGAAGACAAAAGTGTTCAATTAAATAAAAGAGACTGGTACACATGGTGTAAGCAAAGGAAAATTCCATGGCAAATTACATGTACATATACATATACTACACCATATCACGTATGGCCTTGGATAATAGTGGATTAAAGTTTTGCCCAATGACAGAGAGATACATTTACCATCTCAATACCCATACATTTCTGTATTTCTAAATATACCCTGGACACTCACATGACTGCAGTTACATGTAGCACAGTGGAACAACTCTAAACTTCATGTACATCTATGGTAGTTTTAGGCGTAAATAGCATACTGAACAAACCTTTCAATGGAAATTGCTATCAACTGGTATTTGAAAATACAAGAACACATCAGTCCCAAACAATACACCTGGGAAACTTTAACAAGTTAAAAACATTTGTTAACGTGATCACCGGTCCATGAGTTGTTAGTTACATGTAAATCATTTTGTATATATCAGGAAGTCAGTAGACATACGTGACATACATGTATGTAAATAATACTGCTACTGTTTTACAATTTTCTCCTAATCCTGTGGTCTGTTGGGCTAGTCCACAACTTCTGCAGGCAGGGCTTCCAGAAAAATCTTAAATCCCAAAACTTATTTTTCAGCATGGAGAAAACGAGACAACAATTGCCAATGTAAGATGATTAGTCATCTTACTGTCTTAAGTCTTCAAACTTTAATATTTTAAGTCCTCAAACTGATGTTACATTATTGGAAAAGACAATGTTTGCTGAGGTGGCTCTTGGGTACCTGAACTGAGATTACAGTGGTCCTTCTATTTCAAGACCACCCACGGCACCATATAAATGCGCTCTTATATTGCAGGTTGTCTTAAAATAAAGGGGACCAAAATTGGTTGTTTTATAATCAAGGTGGTCTTAAAATAAAGGGTTGTAAAATAGAGGGACAACTGTACTCCCACTGTAACTCCCACTGTAAGGCAGTCTGTCACCCTTGGAGCTAAAATGTGCTGAGATTCAATAAACGCTTGCAACAAAAATATCCTCCATTTAAGTTTTGCACAAATGACATGACACACTGAAATGCAGATATACAAGTTCGAAACGTTCTCTAGATTTTGTTTTATTTTTCAGTTTAGTTTTCTGAATCTACAAGATTAGACATTAAACACCTACAACTTGAGAGTTAATGTATAAAAGAACATGTAACTTTATTCACCCGTGGACATCAGTACATGTCTGCGGGTGAATAAAGTTACATGTTCTTACATGTAGCATGTACATGATGTGTTCCTGCAAATATGGGTCCACAAACTCCAGTACAAACAGAAGCAGAAAACTACAAACAGCCACAGTAAATACTTTGCTGAAGTATGAAACTTTTACATCAGGTATTCATTGCTTCTGATGTTTACTAGTTGTTACGTTAACAGTATTTGTCACACAAAACCTGAAGTAAACTGAAGTACATTGAACTGGGTAAGTGGTACACATAACACTGATGACACTTGTTATTACATCTATATATATTAAAATATATTAACAAATGTGCCACCACCTGCCATAAGGGGAAGAAAGAGTTGTTTAGATTATATACTGGTATATTCATGTTGTATATTACTTGTTGACTAATGGAAGAGGATTACCTCAACTGGCCAATGTTTTCAGTTCAGTACATGCATCTCAGGTAAGTGATATACCAGGTCATGTACATGTAAGCTACTAGTAATACACGTACCAATATTAAGACACTGTTTTGCACACAATTTGCTGGCTGGTCTCTTTCCACATAAAATGTGCTTGTTACTTGTACATGTAGTATGCAATAAACGGGTCCTACATATATGCATGTACATAACACGACTTGGTCATGCCTGTTTATTTTGATCAAAGTGACAAACAAATACTAAATTTTGTACCTGGGGAAACAATGTTTACAGATGCGGTGTGAACATGTCCAGTAAGCCATGTAGGTGTGGCCGTTTTTTTTTTAAGTTTGAAAAGTAAAGATTAAATGGTTGATTAAAACTACTAACCACTATTTGGTACATACTACCACCTTGCAAAAAAGCATGCAGATCAAGAAGAGAAAGAATACATGTAAGTCTGCTAATCTGCTGATTATAGTGGCCAAATAGGATCCTGACACCTGTCCAGAGAAGTGCAAGATCCAGTATAACAGTTAACATGGTTAAATACAAGCACTAGTCCTAAGGATAAATTTAATTATGCTGAGGTAAATAGTAGAACGTGGGTACCATTAGGTGTTATGTAATATGTATGATTTTGTGTAGGGACTCTTGACACTACTGGTGCATGGATCAGTTAATGTGACCATTATATCATTTGAGAAGTGTCAACCTGCCGATTCCGTATAGAACCTCTACCAGTATTGAAGAGCCCTCAGTCACTACTAGTAGTGTGCTGTCTAAATGTGTTTCATATCCAAATTTCTACCTTTATACAAGAGCTACCTGTATCTACGTGTAGCCTAACTCCATCAGGGGCTGCATGATCCTCTGTGCTAGGCTAGGCTTCCTAACCAATGCTTCATGGCAACACATGACGAACAGTTCTTGTTGGTATTGCCTCCGCATCGCAAAGTTTCAAAACAGATGGGAGTCAAAACATTCTGTTCCACAACCATTTTTCTTTTACTGGCACAGCAAAGGGTTGTTTTACATATTATATGTTGTAAGAGAGGTAAAAGCCTAATTTATAGGAGAAATTTTCAGCCACAATACCATAAAATTTCTTTCTTTTTTTAAGAATATGGTCCGTGGAGGTACATGTGGTAGTACATGTACAGCAGATTTTTTACATACATTGTATTCTCTGTGATTAGAATTTGGACGTGCCCAAAATTTGGGGCGTGATACTGGATTGGCAGCAAGTCCCTATATCATGTATGTGTGACGAGTTAACAGAGAGGCATAATGTTACAGGGCCTAATGGAGCTACGCTGCCATGTATCTATGAGCCACTGTTTTGCGAGTTCAAAGGGTGGTTCTTTCAGACAGGCTTCATTACATCGTCATGCATCACCTCTAACTGTGTGTACAGTCAATACCTTCCCTCCCCAGCTACCCGTGATTACAGCTGGTCCAGGCTCGCGTATATTAGGTCAAACTTTTAACCAGTCAAATTGCTGGCTTTACGAGTCTTACCGCAGCAGGAGCTTCCCGATGGCACGCAAAGCAGTCACCGACTGAAGCCGAACTTCTAATTATTTCAGTATGACCTATATACACACTCACAGGCCAGCTGAAGCCACGGGTTGGTGGGAAGAGAGGGTCGATTGCACCCAGCAACTCGTGGTTAGCGACGATGGCTTCATTATAAGTAATCCGGCCGTTAGAGAGAAACATGTTTTTATTATATTAGCCACACAGGTACCTTTGAACATTAATGTAAGATATATAATGATACATGTACTGGTAAGGTGAGTTAGAATTGTCTAGAGGTAGTGCAAAAGCATATACCTGTTGTTGGTAACTAGGTAAAGAGTCTGTAATTGTAATTAGGGTAAGAGGTTGTAACGGTAATTAGGTGAAGAGGCTGTAATTGTAATTAGCCAAGTGGTCAAGATCGAGTGGTGAATATAATATGCATAAGCCATGTCAGCATGGTCCTTGTACTGACATCGTACAGGTGTCCATGTAAGGTGAGAAACTTCTGCTTGGGCAAATCAGGCAGCTGCAAGGAGAGGGCAGTAACAACAGTTACAACCACACTGAGGTTTTACCCTACACAGAGCATAACATGCACACAGACAGCGGCCTCTTACTGTTAAGCTTCATTTGGTAGTAGATTACTCAGTAACCCTTCTTTTAGTAGCTACTCTCGAGAGGCCACCCTTCCTAATGTGGCCAGAGTGTTTTGCCACCGCTACCATGAATGTATCACTATTTACTTCTCCCTCTCGCCAAAGGCCACCTGTCCAATATGGCTACAATTTCTTGACAAATAGAGTAGCCTATTTGAGAGGGACTACTGTAGTGTTGAAACATTAACCTGAGTCCCTATAGGCTTGGTAGTCAAGTGTCGAAACATGTTACTATGTCAGTGTTATCTGTTTGGCTACATGTATGTTGAAACACTTATTATGGGCTTGATAACCATGCGTAAGTCCTGGTTTCAGCTAAAGGTAATCCAGTTCTACTGAGTTTAAAGTAAAGTACATTGTATTGCCAAAATTCAATGAACTATTTTCTTGTGCCTTTACAGCAAATTTTGTGATTAGACTGCAAATTCTTTGCCATGTTTACACAAACATGAAGTAACAGGTTTTGATTAACGTGAATTAAGCCAAGATACGTTTGTGCTAAATATGGAGGAGTGGGTAAAACCAAAGAGTGAAACATTGTACCTAGGTATATGTATCTGGGGAGAAGCAAACATCAACCAAACCTAGAATTTCTGCAGAACTGCACTTTCATTAGGGTCTTTCAACAGGCAGCATGGCAGTAGCCATAACATCATAGCCACATACATGTAACGTCTTTTTTATGTGATACTTTGCAGGATTTCAGCATTGTCGTTCAGTGGAAAGATGCTAAAGTCTTCACTATACCATGTATACTGTCAGGAAATATGAAACCGAAATTTTCTCTTGAGCTGGTAGAAACTGAAACTGCTTTGGGACGCTTCACATGAGTGACTCTGTGGATTATGCAAGAAAACTCTGCGCTGAAATAAAAGACCTGGCCAAACTAAACCATACACTCCATAAAATGTTACATACAGTGTACACAACGTAATGAATGATTTTTTTTTTTTTGCAAAGGTAAAAACGCACCCACACCAACTACAGACATTGGGTGCCTAGACTCTCTTTGGCATATTCACTTTTACGCAAATGAGCCACAAATGAGCATTTCGTTGTGCCTAACCATGTTACAACACTGAAGCAACAGACAACATTCTGAGTTCATCCTTATAAAGCGGGTTAAGCAAATATTTAACTTTGGGGCATATATGTCGTCCATCGTAGTGGTTTAAACTGATGGGCATCCATTTATACGATAAAGTATTAAACCTGTAGCATATATGTATACTGCTTAGAATAAAATACTGGCTTGGCAAACAAAAGTTGAAAGCACCGCTTCTGAGATGACGAGGGTGGTAACATTGACATTAAAGTGCAAAAGCCAGTTGTTGCTGTTGAAAGAATGAGGAACAGCATTAGAGAGAGAGAGAGAGCGGGAGGTGTTAGAAGTGTACAATAGGTACCTCACTGTAATCCACACTCAGATACAGGTCCTAAACCAACGGAGAGAGACATGAAATTAAACATGGGGAAAAAAAATAACATACACAGTAAATCACTGCAAAACGTCAATATTTTCTACATATTATTACTGATTATTAATATTATTACTATGGCTGTGCATATTGTTAAGTTGCGTATGGTTGATTCACAAACAAATGCACTTATATATGGTATAACGTGCACATTATCGGAAGCTTGTCGCACACTAGAGGTTTGGTGGGAAGGGGGAGATGTGGAGGAACATGTGCAGAAAAAATAAAAAAGTTCCTCAACGAAAGAGTTACATATATACATGTATATCAATACAAGCCATGTTTTGCCAGTTTTAGAGAAAGCAGTATTAATTCGGTACCACACAGAACGTATAGTAACCATATATGTGTACCATGTGTGCTGGTACTTCAAATTTTGCTTCCTGCCAATGATAATTTAAGGCAATATTAGTTGTCAGTATTTTTATCATTTTTATCTGTTTATCATTTTTATGTCATCTTCAAAGAAATATATACTAAGGTCATTGCAGCTCATTTGTAAGCAATAACATTATGTGGAATAATTTTCAAGATCGTTTTATTACAAAGCTTTTTTGTTAAGTTTGTTTTTGTAAGCAAACTTCCGTATAACTGCCCAAAGAAAGAAAAAGTTTTCAAGGGAAGAAAGCCAACAGGACATGAAATCAGCACCAATTAAGGCTAAGGGAACATGATTCTTTGTGTAACTGTCTTATACTAATCAAAATTGCACATATGTACACAGTTGATTCCAGGTCAGTATATACGGTCAGTATATGGGCAAAGCAAAATGTACAGCACATGCAAAATGCATAAGAAGCTAAATTAAAATTAAACAATTTGCATGTCTTACAACTTTCCTAAAATAGCAAACGGAATGCCACATTCAATCTGGATTATGCTTAAAAATTGCAAACTGCAACTTGTACACATGTCTCGATATCATTTTCCGATTATCTTCTGGTTTATCAGTCAGTTCCAAAGAGTGTATGGTCAAAACGTTTATCGTTTAAGATATTTATTGCTGGAAAATGGAAGGAATATTTAGCCAAGACCATGGATCATATTACCGGGGTATAGAGGGCAAGTTGATGGTACCGGTAAATTTGTGAAACAGTGTTAACATGGTTAACCAATGCGTGCAACATCAAAATTAAATCTCTATAACACGTATTTATGTGTCTAAAATTCCACCAAAATGAATGTGGCATTCTGACTGTGGTTAGTCTATGCTTATAACTGCCTATGGGAAGAAAGCCAAAGGGAGTAACTCAAAATTGCCTCCTAGTACAATGTACTACATGTATTGTCCTATCAATATGCACATAATCCTATTACCAGGAACAGGATTAAGCTTTCATGTATAGTTTGGCAACTCAGGCCTTCTTTTGTTCCTCCCAAAAACTGAAGTTTATATAGACTAGTAACTGCTAAAGTAAACTATAAATCAATTACAAAAACTTTTTTTCTATCTAGCTCAAAACTAAAAATTCTGGCCAATCCAAAACTTGCTGGAAATAAGCCATGTCCACTGCAGCAAACAAGCATACAAGTGAATTTAGATCACATATAAATGCAACAGAAAGAACTTGAGGTTTCTGCTACTGTGCTTCGTGTACTGGTTTTAAATTTGCCTATCATAGCTCGTTATTACTACTCACGGCGTGGTGTCGGCCTTCGATGTCTGCAGCCTTCTCGGGCGGTTTGATTTTGCTCAGCTTGCGATAAGTGTGGAGGTTATTGTTAAAACTCCTGGATATAAAGAAGAAGCAGAAAAAAAACATACTGGTCACCAAAGGTAACAAAGAGATAGGGAGTGAGCCACACCCGGGGAAATACATGGTATATATGTATATATGTATCTACATGATATACGTGCTTAATTAACATGATTAAATAGTATCTACAAATGCAAATATCAATATTCAATCATTCACTCAATCACCAGAAGGCACTACTACTTAGTCAGTTAGGACCGCAGCTGAAACAGGCAAGTCTTGGATAAAGTTGATATATATGTGTTACAAGGAATACAGGTAATTTTATGTTTACCATGTTAGTTTTTAATGATTATAAATTTACCATAGAGTTTGGGGTGTCCTTGTCGAGTACATTTGTTGCAGCCAGCAGTTACAGCAACACCCCTCTTGCCCACTTAAACATTGTTCTCTTTTCGCATTTTTTTTTAAATAACATACAAATATTTATTTTTTTTTTTTTACTTTTTGTGTACGGTTGGCTAAGTTGGGCCAAGAAGTCCACAAGAAAGGAGATTATGGCAGGGCGTCATTTTACCCTGAACACATTGATCTGGTGACCTACATAAACATATATCCTTCTGTAAACATAATAAATCCAGAAAAGTCATACAGTACCCATGTATAGATACTGTACTATACTGGCTGCAGCAACGATTACACGGACCTACATGCATTTTATATGGCATTGGGCATGTCGAGAAAAATTTTTACACTTTTTGCCAAGATGAATTTCCTTAGCCAATACAGTGCATGTAGTGTGCCAGTGGTAAATATTTCTCCATGCAGAACACTGTTGCATGTACAGATATTATTTATATAGAATTGACACAAATACAATGTTGTTTATATGTGTGTGTACAATGTGTACATGATGGTGGATTAAGAATTTTGTACATGTACATTTGTACCGCTGTCCATTTAGTGCTAATCTACACATCTACTATAAGTGTTTAATATTTATAGTGTTGTCAGTTTCCAGGTATTATTCGAAAAATTTAGCAACACGCCACCACTAAATCAATCTATTAAGATGAGCTAAGAGAACAAAACATTAGTGTAAACATCACAGAAATCCTTGGCTACTGGTATTATTCAAGGCTTTTTCAGATGACTCCGGGTTTCTTTACTCAAGTATATGCTCAGATGATCAAAGATATAGCACAACATCAAATATTTTGTTTTTTTTAAAAAATGTGCATCACGATTCATACTTGACCTACTTCAAATTAGTAGAGACAACAGCTAAAATGCAAACGCTTTGATATTTTTATTTTGAATAGCACCCAGTAGCAACTTGTGCCCGAAAAAGCCTCTTGTTGACTATAAATCACCGAAGAAAATCAATGCAATGTATATATACTGTACATAGAACATGTCATTATGGGCTCTCAGCTGTCAACATGCAACTTCCTGAATTAGGATATAACTGCTGGATTATTGATACCAGAATAGATATGTTGTATGTATACATGCAGCACTAGTATGTGTTTAGGTACAGGTAATTACTGGGGTATGCATAAAAAAAAGATTCCGTATTATCAGTGCTGTATAGTGGCAAGCAAGAAAAGGGTGGTTGGTAATATCAAAGGTAATATCAAATAGATACATACACTAATCTCCGACATACTACAGTGCTTGAAAAAGGCAGGAAGCAAAAAACGATGAATCAGAAATAGCCAAGAAGATGTGGAAGGGGGGATGAGGGGGGTGGTCTTAAACTACGGCCTCTTGGCTTTGGCTCCAAAATTTAATGTGCACTTCATAACTAATATACCATTTCTTAAAAATAATTTTATGGATATATATGTATATAGCACAGCAGACATATCTACTATACATAAACCAAATCTACACATGGTATTAATCATTCTAACGCCTGCAGCATTGATTTTAGCAGGACTGTTGTTTGCCCCCCTGCCTTACTCACTACCAGCTGGCTGCCATCAATATCCTTGATGAGCTTTGGTTTCACTTTACTCAGCAGCCGATAAGTTTCCAGATTGCGGTTAAAACTCCTGAAAGTTATTCCAGCAACATATTTTTACTTCTTTTGCACATAAAACTGTCCATTTGCTCTTTGAGTCAGTCATGTCCAAGTTTCAAGTGTCAACAAGAGTAGTTACTTTCATTATTTTAATAGAAAGTTTTCACCCAATGGATTTTATCCCAGACAAAGTCCAGTAAACACTTAACAAAGGCTAGGACCATATAGCTGTCATTAATTGAACATTCAGTGAACCTCCTACCTTAGGAGAATCCCGGATATAAGAAATCCTTCAAATGAAGAGAGCCTAAATCACAGCACTATTTAGTTTCAGCAAATTAATGGCATTTAAACTGCAGTGCTATTTTTGCTTCTGAATATATTAAGGCCACTTAAACCCTCAGCATTATTTTCTTTCAGAACTACGATGGCTCCAAAATTAAGGCCACTTGAACATGTTAAACCCTGGTGCTATTTGTTTCTCAATAAAAAGGCCACCCCCACATTAAAGGCCAACTAAACTACATTGTAGTTTTGTTTCAGATTTAAGATCGCCTGACGTCAAGGCCATTTGACTTTAACCATGGGTGGTTTTAATTCCAAAGGTTACAGAGTGGGGCATTCATTAAAACATGCTAAAGCGGATACAATGGTGAGAAAAAGATGCAGGATTCGGGAAGAATAGGAGTCTAACTGCAGTAACAATCACATACAAAACTGTACTACCAATCTCTACATCAAGTCGAACTGTCTTCCTGTACAAATGAACAGACTGAATGAACGCTGATCCTACTGACCCAATCTGTTTTGGCGGTCATTATTGCGAAAATGAAATGTAATTAGGCCGAGGGAAGGGAAAGGGACGATTCTGGTTACTTTTGCATTAAGGATGGAACATTTGAAAGAAGCCACTTGTTAACATGTGGAAAACAAGATCATCCACGTAAACACAATGGTCTACACAGGTCAAAGAAAAGACCAATAAAACGAAAGCGCAACAAAAGTAAGCAATAAAAAACGTAAGCACATCAAACTACTAGAGAGTAAACATAGTGTAATACATCTACTGGATAAAATTCACCGAATCATATACTTCCACACCGGCTCATGCGGTTATCCAACAACATACTTTGTCAATGTACAAAGTACATGCATATATGTAACAGCTAAGTTTTAAAGTGTAAGAAAACCAACCATTGTCTGTGGTAGTCTCCTTTGGGTAATATTTACTATAACGTATAATTTAAATAATGGTAAACTATATATATTTTTTATATTTATATCTATATATTTTTTTACATCAGAAGTATCACCAGTACTGATGCACAGACTTGGTTCCAAATGTTAAGGAGACTGCTTAAATATATATGAAGATGTGCCTGTGAATCGGTGAGGATCAAAATAACTACTAACCTGCCCCTTAGTTTGACAGCCTCCAGGAAGAGCTTCTGGTCCATGGCCGTCTGTACAGTCTTGGTCTGGTAAAGAATAAAGTACAAAATTAATGTCCCATTCAATTCTATATAATGCCGCCGCAGAACGCAGAATCTTAAATCATAGGTAGAACTGTATTACACACTCAACCCCTCATCAGCTTACACAATTCAGTCAATAATTCAAGTACTAAGTAATAAGTCAAGTAATTATCTGCATAGCAAAATTCCACTCCATCCATCATGTCCATGCTGAAGACCCGTTTTTGTTAAAGCATGTCCGCTGGACATGTTAGTTCAGTACATATACTCACTCTTTCCACGCACTCCATGAGTGGGACTCGGACTGTCTGGTTACCATCCAGTGACACCACACAAGCCGGAGTCTCCGGGGTGGCATCCATCAGCGCCAGTACTGCCTCCGCTCCCATACGGCAACCCTGGCCAATGGGAGAATAATAGATGCAATTACCGCATTATTCCTAATACCCTCTGCACTAGTTCATGCGCATTTGTCAGGGATACGATGGTACACATACGTTTGTGCCCAAGGCTAGAGTCTCAACTAATCTTAACATGTACGCTGCCTCCACTCACAGTACATGCAGCAACCTTGACTAACAGCCTTCAACATGTTCGGCAGTCAATAATACATACATGTGACAGTCTTCAGTTCTGTGATATCGTCAACTTACGAGGATTCTGTCAAAAGCTGACGGACTGCCTCCTCTCTGGACATGGCCCAAAATGGTTACACGGGTGTCGTACTTCAGTCGCTTGGCAACTAACTGAACGTGAAGAGACAGGTTAAAGGAAGATACATCTCAGGTTCGTACTGTTCTAACAATACTAGCACACGTTGGCCTTATAAACGTGGTCTATGCCAAAATCCTTGTTTGCATTTGAATAGTGGTCCTTGCATTTTAAGACCACCTATTCAGTCAGAATAACATGGTCTGAAACTGAAGGTGGTTTAAAAAATGGAGCGATATTTATTGAAATTATAAGGGTGAAGTCACTGATGGTCGGTCTTAAATTGGAGGGAATTCATAACTAGAGGGGCCTTAAATCGCAGGGACCACAGTGGATATGCATAGAATCTACATTGTAGTTACCCGGGGTAGTTACATGGACTCCTGACACTGATACAAGGAGTGGGTGACCAACAAAGGCCCAACTGGGGTGCCCACTTTTTCAACAAGCTTAACATTTTCAAGTGTTTGGATATTGATATATCTTTAAGTCATGGATTTTCAAAAAATTTTTAAAGGTTTTGGCCCTTCAGCATAAACCAGGAGGGAGTTGTCTGGGGCCTCTAAACATTCTAAACATCCAAATAAACACCTAGCAGATAGATCTGCACGACATACAGCCGTAGTCATCTTTTCTGAAAGCTACGGAGACTCGTTACCCAGCAAATGTGCATTAGTTACCATCTGTTACAGTAGCTAGTTTTTTGAAAAATCGATAAATATTATGCAATGTTGTTACACACATCAATTGTTTCCACCATTATCGATAGTCATATGGCCGACTATACACATAATTTTTGTTAAACGATGTATCAATACCAGACAAATAAATCACTGATTATCGATTCAACAATAGTCTGTTGACTACACCGCTATATATTTGATTGTGCCTGTTGGGTATGAACTTTATATATGTAAGGTAGATGCAGGCCTTACCTCACGGACATAGTCTGGAGTGATTTTGTTGCCTTTCTGGTCGATGGCGCCTTCAGCTATGATGATAATGTTCAGCCGCTGACCCATCTTTCTCTCCTAAAAACACAAAATATCATGTTAGTATTGACACAAGAGCATCTACATGAGTACACCAAAATTCTCAGAATTTAAGACTACTACTGGTAGGACCCATATAAACTGGTCTTAATCCTAAGATGGTCCTATTTCTGGGACTACTTAACAATGAAAATGCAGATTTGGTAACGTTGAAAACATGGGAACATAGTCTTTGTTTCAAGGTGGTCTTAATTCTAAGGTGGTTGCAGAGTAAGGGTCCACTGTATAGCATTTTACAGAATCGGTCATGAGTTTATGCCACGTCAATGTTTAACTAGGTACTCCTACAAACTACAAACTGAAGTAAACATTTGGCAAATATGATGCAACCGTATGACATGTTTCAGATGAAGCCGATACACTCTCAAATTCCACTTTTCATGCTTTTGCCACTGCAAAATATTACATGTGACTGTGTTGACAAGCAAGGGGAAACCTATAAAATTCCAGTAGGGGAAAGTTGTATATAAAGACCACCCTAGGCACCAACAAAATCTGGTCTTTATACACAGGTGGTCTTTATATGCAGGTTCAACAGCATGGAAAGTATGCACCTGGGGACCTGTAAAGTGTGGCCTTTTTGAGCAGATGGCCTTCATATACAGATGGTCTTTACAGCCGGTTTCACTGTATTTGAGAATTATAATTTTCCGGACCATATCTCCAGGGACGTTACCTGTGCCAGTTTCTCACAGAGGATATCCTCCCAGCCCTCCTCTGGTGGCCACTCGGGGATGAACACCCAGTCTGCCTCGGATGCCAGGGCGGCCACCAGGGCCAGGTAACCGCAGTGGCGACCCATCACCTCCAACACGAAACAACGCTGATGGCTGCAACAGAGAACAACGGTAATATCGGTACGTTTGTCATGCATGTGCATCATCTGCTAATGAACAATGATGTTCTGAGTGGCAGTTGGCATGGGTAATAAAGCAATGAAAATTAGACACACACACACACATGGAGAGACAGGAGCATTACAATATTGTCTGGTTTGTCCGCTATTCTTTAACAGTTTTTTTTTTTTTAAATCAAAATCGAGAACTGATCTTGATATATCTAATAGACAATGGTTACTATTAAGATGATTACTTAATTACTGGCTTTATCATGTTTATATTTCTTTTTTTTAAACTTAAGTTTAGTCTTAAGTTTTTCTAGAATCTAGCCCCAGCTTATTACATTTTGCACATCATCTTGTGGTATTTATATCAAAAATTCTTGGCCGGGAGTACCATGAAGACATGTTGGCCAGTAATCCCCCTTTACAGGGGGATTACTGTACATTTCTCCCCTCAGAATTAAGACCACCCTAGAATGAAGACCACTCTGGCCTCGACCGTGGATGATCTTAATTCAGCCGTTCCACTGTACCTTGATGCTGTGGTAGCGATGTTGTCTATGGCTTCTATAATTCTGTGGAGGGCAGAGTCGGCACCAATGGTCATGTCAGTCCCGCAGAAATCGTTATCAATGGAACCCACCATTCCTACGATGTTCAGGTGACTGCACTTGTCGGCTTGGTTCTGGTTTATCTTCTCTGCATATACATAGCAAGCATACATGTACTCTTAGATATATTTAGGAAATACAAAATATAAAGTATATCCATACCATAATATCGTATAACACACGTACCATGTTCATGGTAAAATCATAATTTAGTGATCTCACACAATATTAAAAGCAATTTCACCTAGACAACGCGGAAACCTCAGTTTTCTGAAGAAGACCTGTGGATTCGGGTCGAAAGCTCAAAATTTCGCCCGATGATCGCTGGTGTCAACGTGAGTTTCCATCTATATAAATTTCACCTATGTTTATTTTGTTCTTCATGTCACACACATTGTGAGCAATCCAGGAGACGTAATATTTAAGAAGTGCATATCTAAGCAAGTTAGAACTTGAGATGGTATTGTAAACATTTCATACACATGACACAGGGATAATATGCAAACTTCTAAACTATCTGCAGTGAAGCTTGCATATAAAGAGTAAAGACCACCGTAGGGACCAAGAAATTTGGTCCTTATACACAGGTGGTCTTTATATGCAGGTTCAATAACATGGAAATTATACCCCTGGGGGCCTGTAAAATGTGGTCTTTATAAGGTTGTCTTGATATACAGGTGGTCTTTAGAGCAGGTTTGACTTATTTCCACTTTACAGAACCCGAGTGTCCATTGGCAGTTTAATTGATACTTGTGATATAAGATCCTTCCGCTTTAACATGTTTTAGGCTTCCCTCCACCCACCATCAGGGACACAACTTATATTTCCAACACAAATATGCCTTCATGTTAAGACCACCTTCAATCTACTGTAAGACCACATCTTTCTGCTTGAATAGGTGGTCTTAAATTGCAGGAACCACCGTAGTATCAGTCTTATACCTGCTTTGACCAGTTCCTCCAGCAAACTGCTCCACTCCTGGCGGAACAGATTAGCGCCGGTGAGACTGCCATCTCCACCGATCACAACCAAGTTGGTAATGTTGTGCTCCACTAGGTTGTAGGCCGCCTTCAAACGACCAGCACGTTCTCGAAAATCTTTGCAGCGGGCACTTCCAATTACAGTGCCACCCTAGAAATAACAGAAACATCATTATTCAAAAGACGGCTACCAAAACATCCTTCAGAATTCCTTACATAAGTTTCTACATGTTCTACGAGACCAAAGCAAGTACATGATCAGGTACATAATTTTACTAATGTTTAAATCAGACAAATTATCCATGATATAGTTTAATTTATTGTATTTTTTTCCACTAGAAGAAAGCCTACATGTACAATATTTTGTTTCATTATAATTCAACAATTTAATGCTAGGAAATGTTACTGCTCGAGGACCCTGTACATTCCAGTAATATTCACTGTCAACACAGTTAACAAATTGTAAACCTGTTAGCTGGTTAGTGATACCATGTTACCATTGAAGACTGAAAATACAGTCTTGTAGTCTCAAAGTGTACAATAAAGGAAGGATATTGTTTACATGTATGTAATACTCTGACAGAACGGAGCCAGAATCGAGCATGGAAGCCAGAAGACAAGTGTTGCTGTTTCCAGCAGATCAGATAATCAATATTCATCAGGATGTTTTAGTAATGTTTGAACATTACGGTACAAATGTTATACTGTAAAAGTGGAAATGTTCACGTGAAATTTTATTTTACTAATTTAGCGTTTCTTAAAAAATCATGAAATACAAATTTAATTTTTGCGAAGTGCCTATATCCTAATATCTACAAGTAATGACATTTGCTCTACAGCTGGACAGCGAACTTTAATTCCCGCGAATATGTAGCTGCCTCCTTAACAGGAACATTAATTCCTGCGAACTTAAATGGCTTTACAGTATTGAATTTTTTTTCACGGTATAAAAGAAGGGGATCAAGGGGATGGGATTATGCCCAGTACTTTATCACCTGGGCCTCACACCCACCGATAACATAACCAGTTGTCGTTCAAAAAATGCCACCCCACCCACCGCCATTTTCTCGAATAATGGCCCAACCCTAATTCGCTATATCAATGGCCCTGGGCAGTGGGTCAATAATAGAGTAAAGACTATGGGTATGTTCTTTTATAGAAGCAAGTTTTTTTAAACCCACTAGGTCATAGATCTAAATGCTTAGGCAGCCCATCAACATGACTAACATACATAACAGGAGATCCAAGATCTTCAGCCAGAGGTATACTAGTATGTATACAGTGATCCCTGGAGATCCAAGGATCACCCAGTCACTGTAATAGCCTATATGCTATAGAGCCAGTGATCAATCTGCAGTCTATTCTGACATGGCAAGATAAGCAGTGGTCGGCCCCAGTTCACCTTCACCTGCTTACTCCTCTACACTCCCAGAGAACCACCTGTTGTTCTTACACCTGGGGCCAGGCTTCAGAAAAATATCAAGCCCCTAAATGGACTTGAGTGCATTAATCGCCTTGGCAGTCGTTATCGTTTCTATGCTTAATCTTAGTTTTGGACTTTTTCGGATTTTTCTGGTAACCGCGCTGAACGGGGCCCAACCTTTTCAAGCTTATATCACACGAGCAGTCGACAACAGGTATTCTCTAATTCATGACCTGCAAGGTATATGTGATACCAAGCATTCAATTTCATTGTCATTCTGGCTGGGGCCTTTGGATGTAAAAATAAACATGTACTGCATACCTCATCATATGGGGACTGTAAATCCAACATAATCATGACAATATTGCAGTAACAGGCAAAAGCTTCTACATCGCCTGTATATTGTACCGTAATACAGTGAAACCTGCCTTGAGAGGCCAAGACCACCTGTCTTGAAGGACCATATCCCTGACGGACAGATGGTCCCACATGTCAATTGAACATGTCACTAACATGACTAAAGACCACCTTTTTATAGCCAAGGAGATGGTCTTTCAAGACACGTGTGATGTTTTACTGTAACATGTGTAACAAGAGTGTAAAAACAGTAACACACACAAAATCCCATGCCCTGGGGTTAAAATAAAAATATGTGAAAAATTTTAACTTATTATTTTGAAAAGACTGGGAATAATATTTTCATTGTAGAGACTTGAGAGGAAAAGAACAGATCAACATGACATTACCATGATCAGGATGATTACCAGCAACCATCATCATTTTTGGAAAAAAACTTGGAATAAAACACTACCTATTTCTGCTGTAGAAAAGAATGGCACATCAAGGGTTTGTTTACTCTGTAATTAAGTTTACCCGTTCCACTTCAAATGTGAACTTTCCGTCATCACATGGGCCATTCAGATGGAAAGTTCAATTATCTATTTCTGTACTATTCATGAGATATAATGAAAAGTCTAACATCGTGTTTTGGTCTTCTCGATGATGAATATAATTTGCCCTCAAAAACGTTGAATGTATTGTCTGTCCTAGAAGTTTTGCAAAGTAATGAATCCATGAGAGCTAAAATATTCATCAGTTTGAAGCCTCAAAAGTTTTTTCAGGGACTCGGCACATTTTCTTCTCTTGTGGCATGAGCCAAACACTGCAGAACTTTCAAAAGAAGAGACATGACCCTATATACTGATATTAAACTGAAAACATGATCCAGCAATATAAAAATATATGTTAATGGACTCACGATTCATAATTAGAAAACTGTCATTCTGCTGAACCTTTTTTAAGACTTATCAAGTTCCCAAATTTTCGGCAAGCATGACTCACTGCCGCCTTCACATGCTTCAGGGGAATGCATCACGCCAGGAACATTCCCCTATTTAAAAAGCATTGTAAAGATGGCAGAGATGCTTGCCAAAAATTTGGGAAATTAATAAGTTCAAAAAAAAAAAAAAAAAAAAACCCTCAGTGAGTAGGACATTTTTATGATCCAGTAAATTTTGGCTGTACTTTCAGAAATCTCTCAAAAGAAATTATACCTTTTGCATGATCCCAGAAACACTTTTCCACTGAGCTTCCACAATGCAGTCTCCACCATCCACCATGCCTTGATACCCCTGGAATAATAATGCAGAATAAACTTAATATACTAGTATTTAATATATATGACAACCCTGTGAGCTACATGTGTATGAAGAAGAAGAATATATTTGCTATTGCAATGATATTATCAGTAAGTATGGAATCGTTGGTACATGTATACCAGGTATACAGTTACACAGATGCATTATGTCAACAACTGCATAATATCCAGAGGGAATACTATTTTCTTTTCTTTTTTTTTAAGATAAAGATGCTCAATTGAGAAGACTTGTGAATCAAGAGTCCCTCAACATGCTCAACAAGCAAAGCTAGACTACGTACTATAATGAAAGTAGTTAGCCGTTGCCAAATTTGCCAAATAATTACTAGTAGGTTCCTACCACATGTACCAGGAAGCCTGTGGATGCGTCTGTGCATCATGTAATACATGTTCACATGGTACATCATGTACACATAGTCAAAAGAGAGCAACACTATTTAACTACATAATTTATTAGCATATGATACATGTGATACCACTTACATGATAACTATCCATTGTGTTTTTAAGATCTTCCTTTTAACCAAATGCTACCCGGTTGATTGTTTAGTGTTTACATTGCCAAGACAATTGATGTACCACCCATAGTTACTGGTACATTTAGTCTGCTGCCCAAATCATAAAGGTGGCCGCATGAGAAGAACTATATTCTTCATGTTCTTAGTATGATGTCTTTTAATACCGATATAGTGTTTACGGTAAAAAAGGGCATGTAGTTATACTGAAACATGTAATTAAACTGCAGCAATGTTGGAAAAGATTCACACCTGGATTATATCATGTACTGGTATAATAATTAATAAACATGTTATAGACTATGATACATGCACTGGTACAGTACTAGGAACATGAGTAACTGTATGCATGTAATTCCCTACCTCTCGGATAAGGTACACCTTGCAACCAACATAGATGCCCATTCGTACCACAGCGCGGACAGCAGAATTCATTCCTGTATGGGAAAATGAATACTCGTGATCGTGATGATAGCATGTATACACACTAAATGTGTTATGTGCAAGTTGTAAATTTATACAAATTGCATTCACATGAAGTGCATATAATGATATATCATCAAACGTTGATGATCAAGTGGTGACCTGCACAGCACATAAAATTAGCAAATTAATTGAAATGATCTTGTAATTTTTTTACTCAACTCGACCTACTATCCATCATGCTGTACGTATTAGCATGCCCATGTAGCATTTAAACTACATATGGGGCAGTATATCAGTAACTACTGTACTAGTACATTAACCATGTTAACCCTGTGACCTGGTTTCCCATGTCTCCCATTTTGTCTCAAGTGCTTTAGGATATTAACTGCCACATGATCATGATGATGACTACAACTACATAGAAACAATTTCTGGGAATGCATATACATTACCGGTAGTATATCTACTATACATGCATGTATGTCTGAGGGCAATGCATCCAACATGCAAATGGGTGATGTACATCATCTGATTATAAATACTAGTAAATCATGTGTAAATGAAACTGTCCGTGTATCTGTCTAGTATGCTGTCTTATTTTACATTTAATCATTATCTCTATTTTTTTTAATTTATTTTTCTACCAGTTTCTTGGTCTCAGAGCAGTGGTGGTGTATGCTTTATTACTAGATTTTGGGATATGGGACAGTTATGCACCCTATCTGCCTAGCAGGGTGGCGGCACTACACTGGAGATATTGCAACTTAAATCATTTTGTACATTGTACACCAGTCCACATATGTAATGATCTGGCCAAACTGGGCCAACCCAGAAAGCAGCACAGTACACAGACAATAACACATACAGGGTACAAATTATTAAATTAATGGCTCCAGGGATCATGGGGATGGACATTAAGGATTGTCCGACTGCCCTGGACAACTGAAAGTAACTGTCGGAAAACTGAACTTCCCACCCCACTTGTCCGACAGGACAAGTAAAATTTGAACCTTCTTTGCCAAAACAGATTCAGGAACATTAAATCCTGCCAATTAGTACCATGCAGCCAAAAAAGAAAAGTTTGACTTTGGGCAGGCATATCTTCATTTTGGACAAGTGAAAATTACCCTCACTTGTCCCACAGGGCAAGTCTCAAAATAAGTTTATGTCCAACCCTGGGCTCTGAAATTGCGAGTGAACAAATGCATCACCTGATCACCCAGTGACACCCACACCCACCCATCAATCTGCAGCTCAACATGCTGAATGTGCAGTCACTTCGTCAAGCTAGGCGTTACGTTATGAAAACCAGTTACATGTATCAATAACTATTAATATTAAATAACCCAAGTTACTACTCATGCTACTAGCTATGACTATAGTGCATGTATTGTAGTGGGGTCTAACCATAACCGGGACCAGAATCCAGAAATTAAGGCACGTTGCATGTGAATAAACCCCCCCCCCCCTCCCCCCCCAACCAACACAACACATACGTATGGTGATTACTAGTATGGTCTATGGTTCTCATGTTCTGGCATACATGATGTATAAAACGAACCTTGAGATTATTTGAAAAGAGATGTAGAATTTCTTCGGTCCCGAGTTTATGCCCCGCGGCTACATGTATATATGTTCTAGGAAGATCACCAGGGACATAAATTGAACAAATTCATAGCTTTAATACAAGGTCGCCTTACCCTGGGAGTCTCCCCCACTGGAGAATACAGCGAGACATTTCTCCTCCTCATAGAAACTGTCTCGTCCCACACTAAGAAGCTTCGCAGACCTGGAACGCTTCAGAAATCCATCCACTGCTTCCGATGCTCCGGGGACAGCCAGCTGACTGATCCCTCGTTCTAACATGGGTTTGATCTTTGGCGCAGCCATGACTGGACCAGACCACTGTAGATTGAGGGTTTACTAAATTACTACAATTTGTGTAAGTGTCAGTCTAGGAATCAATTCTGATATTCCAGAATGAAACAACTCTGCTCATTACAGGCGATATGTCATATACATAGGATGACCAGGCTCTGATTCAACAGACGACATGGATGAAATGTTTAGTATCCAGCAGTATATGCAGTGGCCTGGCTATTATAATCCAAATTTCAATTGATCAGATGTGGCTATATATATGCATCCACACACACGTATGCAAAATTTGGCAATCTTCTGGTGTCACAAAATCAACCCTCGATTTACCTGAGCATGTGTCAGTTTACACTGGTTTAATCCACCAGCTCAATACCCATCGAGAACATGGGAAAAACACCCAGTAATTATAATCACTGATAATGCCTATGGCTGTCTTGGAAAACACGTGTACATGCGGGCCGGTTCTTTATTCAAACCTTCCCTCCAAACTACTAGTACATGCGAGCCACACACCAAAAGTCCAGTCCATAACCTTGAGTGCATACAGTCATCTGTTGTCAAGGTCAGTGTGGAAGATGTAGTCTTTACAGCGTGGATACCCCCTTCACAGGACACTGGTGTGTCTTTGTTGCCGATGTGAGTCATTTGCTGCTTGCTCAAGCCGGGAGATATCTCACACGCCCCTGCACACACAAGAGACAAGCTACATGTAAAATGCACATACACAACTCACTTCCAGGCCAAACATCATGTTGCCGGCTTCCTTGACTATCAGTCCAACTGATAGCCGCCAATGTCACTCAGTAGGCCAAAACAGGCAGCACGCCCCACAGGCTAAAAACAAGGGACAGAATTAGGCCAAGCAAACTCCCACTTGCAAGGAGTGGCCGGGTCTTATAAAATTTGATATGCAGCATCACTAGGAGATGGTGTCCTATTGAAGTACCGTATAGCATGTGCCATTAACCAAGTGTTACACAGTGCTATGAAATGACCCCATGTCCATCCATGTAGAAGATGATAAAGCCGCACCCAGACAGATCAATGTTCCAGGCGCATGTTCCCGGCATCCACTTTAACTGTATCCCAAGGACTACATAGACTCCTGTCCAGTTAATCTGGACACAATCTGAATGTCCTGTCACTGGAGTAGCTAATGAACAGTGTTGGAAAATCAGAACAACCTCGGCAGAATATAGCACATGATCTTAAACCACTGTGTCCTGGTGCTGATGTTTTAGAGTTTCTCCCAAGTGTAGTAGTAACTTGTATAGAGTGTATTCCCCTCCCACATACACACCATGTTAGAGCAACATCAGGGCCAGGCGTACCATGGAAATGTATATCCAGGCCTCGGTCAATACAGTCTGGTGTGATGGTAAGCTGGCCAGCTGACAGCCCCTAGCTACGAGGCTCCCAGATGCCACCAGTGACAATTTTATTGACCAGGATATCCCACGATGCAGCACGGAGGCCCTTGCCACGAGACAATCTGAGGGAAGCCTGAGCCTCATTCACTTCTGAAGAGAGATTTGAGGCTCTGCCTGTGCAGGGAACAGTGTAGAAGTTCTCTTACAGACAAAACGCTCGGAATTTCAGAACTGGAGTCTATTGATTTTTGATTTATGAATATGTTGCAGCTAACATCATGCTACAACTTATAAAGCAGCTTCAATAACAAAGTTCTACATGTTGACAACAGAAGCTTATTCACAGCTGACTTGGAACTACCCCTGCAACTATTTTCCAGGTCCTTCTACTAGTATCTACAAAAGCTGTGGACTGATTCTGCTGCATTCCATAAGTTGCTTGCTTTGGCCTAACTTTGAAGTGCTATGTTTTGACCTATGTGCTGGTATATCAACCAGCCTCCAGTAGTAGCTGGACTTTGAGCTTCTAGGTACAGCACATGTAGGCACTTCACTCCCAAAGGATGAATTCGGTGACATTGGAAGGTTACAGAATGTTCTGGGTGCAACACATGAGGCAGTTTACCATGTTAAGGTTACTCACTGGTGGAAATTTTTCAAGAATTGTGTCTCCCATTTTGATTACTTTCAAATTTAGGATATATGCATTTATATATCCTTAGAGCTGCAGCATGCATGCATGGTCTGTCTTGTTGGATATCTGAGGCTGTACTTTTTCAGTGGCGTTTCAGACTGTTATGGCCAAAGATACTGCTGCTGTGCACCAGACGTTTTCTGCCATCAGAGCTGCATCATGACAAGGACGACAGTATTAAAAGCAACATGGTATGGATTAGGCAGGCCTTCTGTACACATCAGATGAAATGGCTGAGCTGAGCCACCAAATACGGTTTTGTGCTATGATGTAAGAAGCAGAAGGTGACTCAAAATGGATTTCCAAATGCAGTTTTCTGCT
>JAAUYG010069621.1_pt1 | contig 31476 bp, 34 predicted proteins | sample 7278091 | NCBI WGS metagenome assembly JAAUYG01 (sample SAMN14350201, study PRJNA611818) | marine sediment metagenome | isolation source: surface marine sediment (0.6m) | place: French Polynesia: Moorea | collected 2018-08 | reverse complement strand
TATTGCGGGCCGCACCCGCAAACGAGCACCAGTGCCGATGAGGATGCCGCCGGCCAGTTCGGCCGGATAATCGATCAGCATCTGCAGAACAATGGCACCGCCCAGGCTTAAGCCGCAGGGGACGGGCCGCGGCAGCCCGCACGTCCGGATGAAGGCCATCAAGGCGGCCGCATAGGCGGGTACGCTGTCTAGCGCCGGGGCATCGCTTTGCCCGTGGCCGGGAAGATCGATGGCCAGTGTGTGCATGCGGCGGGACAGCGCGCTCAACTGCTGGTCCCAGAAAGCCCCGGCCAGGCCGGACCCGTGCACCAAAATGATACTGGGCGCGCCCGATCGCGCCGAGAACGGGCCGGCGGTAAAGGCGATACCATTGATTTTGGCTTTCATTGCGGACCTCCTGGGTATCGGGTGCTTGGCAATGGCCGGTGGTTTCTGATATCACAGGCAGCCAATCAGGGGGCTTTAAGGGAGCCGACGGCCGGACGAGGGAAAGGGATGGGATTAAGACGGCTTCGCCGCAAATTACAGCAGCAGCGCATTGCCGCCCGCAAGCGTTTCCGACGGCAGAAAAATGCCAACCGGCTGGCGGTGCCGGGCGCCCATAGCTTTATCATCGTCCTGGACAGCCTCAAGCCGCACTTCAACGTCGGCAAGATCTTTCGCAGCGCTGACGCTTTCGGGGCCCGCGAAGTGCACTTGATCGGCATCGATTTCTTCGATCCGGCCCCTTCCATGGGCTCCTTCAAGTGGGTACCGGCCCGTTTTCACGAGCATTTCGCCGGCGTCCACGAGGAGTTGGCGGCGCGCGATTACAACCTGTTTGCTCTGGAACCGGAGAATGGTCGGCCGCTTCATGCCCAGCCCCTGCCGCGACGCAGCGCGTTCATCTTCGGCCACGAGGAGTACGGCCTCAGTTTCGATCCCGCGGACTACCCCGACATTCGACCCCTCACCATTCCTCAGTTCGGTCGGGTGCAGAGCCTCAACGTCAGCAACGCCGCGTCGGTGGTCATGTGGGAGTTCCTGCGCCGCCATCACCTGGAAGCAACTACGCTCGGCGCGGCCGAATGAAAACCCGCGGTTACGGACGGATGATTTTTTCGATTCCTTTGATATTGACGTCCATCGGTCGGATGCACAGCGCCGGCGGGTCGCCCGCCCGGAATTCGACCCTGAATGTATCGAAGACCCCCCCTAAAAACATGTCGACCCGGCGAGTGCGTTCAATAAAGATTCCGGCGCGATCGTAGAGAATGTCCCCTTTCGCGTCCTTGACGATCAGGACGGCGAAGAGCTCCTTTTGTCCCCGCTTGACCATGAAGCGGTCCCCCACGGCCAAACCGGTGTCAGCCAGCTGGCTGGCTGGAATCAGGATGCCGCGACGCCGGGGATCGTCCAGGGCCAGGCGCTCCGGTTCGTTGTGCGTTAATGCCATCGTTGGATGTCCTTCCTCAAAAAAACCGCCGCCCCGTAGCAGGTTCGTCTGCCGGGGCGGCGCGGCACCCGTCTTCATGACGGGCAATTGGGGCCTACCGGGTTTTCCGGCCCTTGGGTCGGAACGGGATGACATCCGGCGGGCGCTCGACCGTCTCGGGCGCGGGATCGCCGGAAGGGACCTTAGCGACCGGGGCGACTTCGTCCTCGCGGCCGGCGGTGGCATTGAGAACGCTGTAGATCATCCGGGAGAGTCGGTCGATACTGAACGGCTTCTGAATAACACCGTCGCAGCCGCGCTTGAGAATACGGGCCGCTTCACCGTCGATGCTGTAGCCGGTGGCCAGAATGGCCTTGACACCCGGTTTGATGTCGCGCATCCGGTCGTAGACCTCGCCGCCACCCAGGTCGGGCATGATCATGTCCAGGATGACGAGATCGATCTTGGCCAGATTTTCGCGGAAGACCCGGATGGCGTCGCGGCCGCTGCAGGCCTCCAGCACCTGAAAACCGAGCTTTTTGAGCATCCGGCCGCTGATGTCCAGCACGGAAGGCTCGTCGTCGACCACCAGAATGCAACCGCTGCCCTGGATGACACTCTGGTCCTTGTACCCGATTTCATCGACCTTGCGCGAGGATGCCGGCAGATAGACAAAAAAGGTGGAACCGTAGCCGCGCTGGGAATCCACATCGATGTAGCCGCCGTGTCCTTTGATAATACCGTAGGCCGAGGCCATGCCCAGGCCGGTACCGCGCCCCAGCTCTTTGGTGGTGAAGAAGGGTTCGAAAATCCGACGCCGGGTTTTCTGCTCCATCCCCACCCCGGTATCGGCCACCATGACCAGGACATATTCGCCCGGCTTGATCTTGTAGTTGCGCCGCCGGATCTGCTCGTGGTTGACGTTCATGGTCTTGATGAAGAGTTCGCCGCCTTCGGGCATGGCGTCGGCGGCATTGTTGAAGATGTTGATCAGAACGTGCTCGAGCTGACTGCGATCCCCGGCGATGGTATACAGTTCGGCCCCGCGGTTGGCGGCGACGGTGATGTTCGGATGGGTCTTGCGGAAGGTAGCCACCGTGCGCGTCAGGAGTTCGTTGAGGTCCAGACCCCGGATGCGGTACTTGCCCTTGCGGGCGTAACCCAGCAGCTGAGAGGTGAGCTGGGAGCCGTTTTCCACGTGTTCCTGGATTTTCTTGAACTCCACGAGGCGCGGGTCGTCATCCTCGGTATCCAGCAGCAGCAGCGACACATTGCCCTGGATGGCCATCAGCAGGTTGTTGAAATTATGAGCGATGGCCCCCGCCAGAGTACCCACGGCCTCCATCTTGCGTGCGTGCTGGAACTCGGATTCCAATTTTTTCTGGTCATCGATGTCGCGGATGAAGTTCAGGGTGGCCGGGCGGCCGTCCCAGGTGATCATCACCGCGTTGACTTCGACCCAGAACTTCTCCCCATTCTTGCGCAGCAGCCTGAAATTGTAGGTCGAGGGGACGACCTCCCCCTTGAGCCGACGGAAATGCCGCTCCAGGATCATGTTCTGATCCTCGGGCGCCACGTATTCGAAAAAGGCGTGCTTCTTCAGATTGACCCCCATCTTCGCGCCCATCTTTTTGGCCTGCGGATTGGGGAATTTCACCTTGCCGTCCTGGATGACGAAGATGGCGTCCGTGGCCGTCTCGATCAATTTGCGGTATTTCTCTTCGGACTCTTTGAGCGCCTCGCGGGCGCGCTTGAACTTGTCGATATCCTTGGTGATGGCCAGCACGTAGGGCTGGCGGTTCAAGACGATGAGATTGGCGGACATCAGGCCCGTGCGGACCTCGCCGTTTTTCAGACGGAAACGGGCTTCCATGTTGCGCATCGATCCGCTGATGTTGATTTCGTGCATTAATCGCTTGAGGTCGGCGCTCTCGGCCCAGATGCCGAGTTGTTCGGTGGTTTTGCCCACGACCTCCTCGCGGCTATAGCCGGTGAGGGCGGCAAACCCGTCGTTCACCATGGTATACACACCGTCGCGCAGGCGATTGAGGGTCACGGCGTCCGGGCTGATGGCAAACGCCGTCTGGAACAAAGCGTTGCTCAGCTTGAGGGCGCTTTCGGCTTGCTTGCGGCGGTCGATGTTGCGGGATACGCAGATGCAGCCGGTCAGGCTTTTCTCACTGTTGAACATGCCCGAAACCTGGGTTTCAAACCAGAAACCGGTGCCGTTTTTATGGCGGTGCTCCAGATCGAGCATGGTGGGGTTGATGCCCAGTCGCAGCATTTGAAGCGCTCGCTTGAACTGATCGCGGCTGGAGGGTGTCAGTGTGGCCGTGAAGTTGCGGTTGCGGACTTCCTCGTGGCTGAATCCGAGGTGCTTCTGCACCGATGGGGTGACGTAGGTGGGTTTGAGCTTCCCGTCGAGCGACCAGACGATGTCGGGCAGGTTGGCGGCCACCCTTTCGTACTGGACCAACTGGTCGTCCCGCGCGGCCTCCTGCAGGCGCAGGCCTTTGATCTCGGCCTCCAGCGACTGGATCCGCTCTTCCAGGTCTTGGTATGTGGGTTTTTTCGCCACTGTCCCGCGTCCCTGGTCGTTTCCAACGCCCGCCGGTGGCTAAATTGACCGGTGGGCTTGGCTTTCGATGCGTCCGGCCGGTGTGATCCGGATAAAGTCGAGTTTGCGCTGAAGCTCACGGATGGTCGAAGCCCCACCGTAGGTCAGTCCGGATCGAAGCCCGCCGACGATGTCGGCCAGTATCTGTTCCTCGTCCTCGCGGTAGTTAACATCCAGGCTGACGCCCTCGGCCGTCTTCCACTCGGTCATGCCGCCATGGAAGTCGTCCTGGGCCTCGCTGCTGGCCATACCGCGGTAAATTTTCACTTTGCATTCATTGCCCAGCGCATCCCGCCGAACAATGACCTCCCCCGGCGTGGGCCGGGTGCCGGCCAGCATGCTGCCGATCATGACGAAATCGGCGCCAAAGGCCAGGGCCTTGACCATGTCGCCGGGGGTGCGGATGCCGCCGTCGGCCACCACCGAGCGGTCCACCCGGGCGCAGTTCTTGATGGCCGTCAGATTGGGAACACCGAATCCGGTCTTGATCCGGGTGGTACAGACCGACCCGCCACCAATGCCGACCTTGACGATATCGGCGCTCAGCGAAGCCAGATAGTCGGCGCCGGCGTATGTGGCCACGTTGCCGGCCATGAGGCAGGCCTCCCGGCCAAGCATGTCACGAATCTTTTTCAGGGTTTTACCCACATAGCGGGCATGGGCGTGGGCCACGTCGATGCAGAACAGGTCCGCGCCGGCGTCGCGCAGGGCCTCGGCGCGCTCGAGGTCCTCGGCCGAGCAGCCGATGGAGACGAAAGTCCGCGGTTCGCAGGCCTTGAACATGCGCACGTTGTCCTCGATGGAGACAAAACGGTGGAGCACGCCGATGCCGCCCCTGGACCCGATGAAATTGGCCATGGCCGCTTCGGTCACGCTGTCCATGTTGGCCGTCATGACAGGCAGATCCAGCTTGAGCTTGCCGCTCTTGTCGGTGATGGAGGTGTCCACCACTTTGCGGGATTCCCAGTGGTTGTAAGACGGCACGAGCAGGACGTCGTCGTAGGTTATGGCATCGGTCATGACGGGTTCCTCCGGCGGAGCGCCGAACGGGCGTGGCGGCCGTTCATAGCATCACGGTGGGGTGATGGCAAGGCGTGATCCTAAAATCGGCCGCCATAGTAATACCTCCCGACCAGCCGATGCAAGGATTCTTTTTGGAAGGCCAGCGGCCCGTCGAACCGATGCGGACCGCGGTTGATTTTCAACGGCAGACCCCTTAGGTTGACGCGTTCAAGACCCTGACGGCGCGGGGGTCCATCGGTCGGACCCGCCAATGCCCTCATATTGAAAGGCCCTTTCGTGAAACCTGTCGTTACCGTGGCGGTGCGCACGCTCGTGGATTTCGTCCTGAAATCGGGTGACCTGGCGTTGGGCTTCAAGGGCACCCGGCGGGCCCTCGAGGGGTTGCGCGCCCACCAGAAAATCCAGAGCGGCCGGCCGGGGGGCTACACGCCCGAGAGACCGGTGCACCACCGCCTCGAGACCGAGCGCATCGTTCTGGCCATCGACGGCCGCATCGACGGGGTTTTCCAGGACGGGACGGGAACGGTCATCGACGAGATCAAATCCACCCGACGTGAACTGGAGACCCTCCGCGACGAACCCGACGCCCTGCACTGGGGCCAGGTCAAGCTCTACGCCTGGATGTATGCAATCGAACATGGCCTGGAGCAAATCGACGTTCAGCTGACCTATTATCACCTCGAAACCGGACGCACGCTCGAGATCCGGCAGCGCTTCGATTTCGAGGCCCTGGCCGCGTTCGCCGAGGCCGTCGTGGCCGAATTCCTGTCCTGGGCCGAGGGGCTCGACCAATGGCGGCAGCGGCGCGACCGCGCCATCCAGGCCCTGGATTTCCCGTTCCCAACCTACCGCGCCGGCCAGCGCCGCATGGCCGTCGCCGTCTATCGCGCCCTTCAGGAAGGGCATCCGGCCATGATCCAGGCCCCGACCGGGATCGGCAAGACCCTGGGCAGCGTCTTCCCCGCCGTCAAAGCCATGGGCGCGGGCCTGACCTCCCGGATTTTCTATCTCACCGCCCGCACCACGGGGCAGCGAGCGGCCGAAAAGACCCTGGCGCTGCTTTGCGCGGCGGACCTGGCGTTCAAAAGCCTGACCCTTACGGCCAAAGACAAGATCTGCCCCCACCCCGAAGCGGCCTGCACCCCGGAGGAATGCCCCCGCGCACGCGGCCACTACGACCGCCTCAAAGGCGCCCGTCGGGCCGCCTTCGAGCCGATGGCCCTGGACCGCCGCACCCTGGCGCACCTGGCCGAAGTCCATGCGGTATGCCCCTTCGAGCTCGGTCTGGACATGGCCCTGTGGACCGACATGGTGATCGCGGACTACAACTACGCCTTCGACCCCCGCGTCTACCTGCGGCGCTTTTTCGACGAGGCCGGCAACGATTTCACTTTTCTGATCGACGAGGCCCACAATCTCGTAGAGCGCTCCCGCGAGATGTTCTCGGCCGATCTGGACAAACGGGTTTTTCTGGAACTGCGGCGCGATCTGCGGGAAGACCATCCCGGGCTCTACCGCGCGCTGGGCCGGGTCAACGCCTGGCTGGCCACGGCCCGACGCGCCTGCCTGGAAGCCGGCGGGGCCATGGCCGCCGTCGAGCCCCCCGAAGCGCTGCTGCCGCGGCTGATGGCCTTTGTGACCCGGGCGGAGAAATGGCTGCTGCAAAACGTCAAGACGGACTGGCGGGAGGACCTGATTCAGCGCTACTTCGAAGCTTCGGCGTTCCTGCGCGTGGCCGAACAGTACGACCAGGCCTATGCCACCTGCTACAGGGGTGATGTCCGGGACCTGCGAATCAAACTCTTCTGCATCGATCCGGCCCGCCAGATGGCCGAAGCGCTCACCCGCTGCCGGGCGGCCGTCTTTTTTTCGGCCACTCTGACGCCCTTCGACTATTTCAACACCCTTTTCGGCGGCGATGAACGCACACAGCTCCTGCGGCTGGCCTCGCCCTTTCCCCGCGAAAATCTGTGTCTGGCCATTGATGGGCGCATCTCGACCTACTACCGCGAAAGGGAGCAGAGCGCGGATGCGGTCGTGGCGGCCATCGCCGATCTGGTCCGCCATCGCCCCGGCAACTATCTGGTGTTCTTCCCCTCCTACGCCTATCTGCAAATGGTGCACACGCGCTTTGCCGGACGACACCCGGATCTCCCCGCCTGCGTCCAGACGGCCCGGATGACCGAGAGCGACCGCGATGCCTTCCTGGCCCAATTCCGCGGCGACAGCCCCGACCCGCTCGTGGGTTTCGTCGTCATGGGCGGCATATTCGGCGAGGGGATCGACCTCACCGGCGACCGGCTTGCGGGTGCCGTCATCGTGGGGGTGGGGCTTCCAGGCATCGGCCTGGAGCGGGACCTGATCCGCGACTATTTCGAGACGCACCGCCAGGCGGGTTTTGACTTCGCCTATCGGTTGCCGGGCTTCAACCGCGTGCTGCAGGCCGCCGGCCGCGTGATCCGCACCTCACGCGACCGGGGGGTCGTGCTGCTGCTCGACCAGCGTTATGGCCACCGGCACTACCGTGCGCTCTTTCCAGCCGAGTGGCGGCCCGTGCGGCTGGGATCGGGGCGCGAAGTGGCCGATGTACTCGAGGCCTTTGCCGACACCGCGCGCACCGACAGCCATTGAAAGCGTTGCATTCAGGCGTTAACTTCTCCCTGTCTCCATCCCGGAGAAAAGCCGTCCTAAGCGCCCGAGCCCCTTGTCGTTCCTTAGGGGCCACTTTTCGTCCCATGCGACTATTTCCAGGAGCACCGACCATGCCACCCTTGACGACCACCACCCCCAGGGATGAACTCGACCACCGGATTGAACGGTTCCAACGCCACCTGACCGCCACCGGCACGGATGGCGCCCTGATTCTGCAGAACACCGACCTTTTCTACCTGGCCGGCACCGTCCAGCAGGCCCATCTCTACGTGCCGGCCGCAGGCAATCCCGTACTGATGGTGCGCAAAAGCCTGGCCAGGGCCCGGGCCGAATCGGCCCTGGACGACATCGTGGCGCTCAAAAGCCCGCGGCAGATCGCCGAGATCCTCGAGGCCCACGGCCATTCGCCGCCGCAGCGGTTGGGAATGGAATTGGACGTCATCCCGGCCGCGCTCTACCTGCAGTACACCCGCTTGTTTACGGACGCCGCCCTGATCGACATCTCCCCCGGCCTGCGCCAGGTACGGGCGGTCAAATCCGGCTACGAGCTCGACCTGATGCGCGAGGCCGCCCGTCAGGCCGACGCCGTGGCCGGCTGCGTCAGGACGATCATCCGCGAGGGCATGACCGAGGTGGAGCTGGCCGGCCGGGTGGAGGCCGAGGCCCGCCGGCGCGGCCACCAGGGCATTGTGCGCATGCGCATGTTCGGCGGCGAGCTGTTTTACGGGCACCTGCTGGCCGGACCGCCGGCGGCCGTGCCCAGTTACCTCGCCTCCCCCACCGGCGGCACCGGGGTCAGCCCGGCCGTGGCCCAGGGGGCAGGCTTCGACCGCATCCGGCCCGGCGAGCCCATCCTGCTGGACTACGTCTTTGCCTGGCAGGGCTACATCGCCGATCACACGCGCATCTTCGCCCTGGGCGAGCTGCCGGCCGATCTTCTCAACGCCCACCAGGCCATGCTGGAACTGCAGAAGGTCATCCGCCGGCAGGCCCGGCCGGGCACCCCGGCCGGCGATCTCTACGCGGTCGCCGTGGCCTGGGCCGCGGACAACGGTTGGGGGGAATGGTTCATGGGCGCCGACGACCAGCGCATCCGCTTCATCGGCCACGGGGTCGGGCTGGAGCTGGACGAGTATCCCTTCCTGGCCAAAGGGCAGGACATGCCGCTGGACGAGGGGATGACCATCGCGCTCGAGCCCAAACTGATCATTCCCGGCCGGGGGGTGGTGGGTATCGAGAACACCCACGTGGTCACCGCCGATGGTCTGGAACCGCTGACCCGTTTCGACGACGCCGTGCAGATCATCGCCTGAGCTTGCCGTTCACCGGCTCAAATATAGCGATAGGTCATCCAGAAATGGGCCAGGCTGCCCATCATCACGAAAACGTGGAATATTTCGTGAAAACCGAAAATACGGGGCCAGGGGTCCGGTTTTTTCAGGGCATAAATCCCCGCGCCCAGCGTGTAAAAAAGGCCGCCAAACGCCATCCACACCAGCCCCGGCAACGCCAGGGCCTGGCTCAGGGGCCAGATACCCACCACGATGATCCAGCCCATCAGGACATAGATCGACGTGTAGGCCCAGCGCGGCGCATTCAGCCAGAAAATCTTCATCACCAGACCGGCCAGGGCGATCCCCCAAACGGTCCCCAGAATCGACCACCCCCAGGCCCCCCGCAGTGTGACGAGGCACACGGGCGTGTAGGATGCGGCGATGAAAATGAAGATCATCATGTGGTCGAGTCGGCGTAAAAGCTCGCGGCGAGGCCCCGCTACGGGCGCCCAGTGATAGAGGGTGCTGCAGGTGTAGAGCAGGACCATGGCGCCGCCGAAGACGGTAAACCCCACGGCGTGCCGGATCGTGAAGGGGCCCGCGGTCCGCGTGAGCAGCACGATCAGGCCGACAGCCGCCAGAATGATGCCGACAAAGTGGGTCAGGCCACTTAGGGGATCCCGTAATTTGAAATGCATGCCGGCAGCTCCAAATCCAATGGTTGGCGCGTGTATCGATCGCGAGATAACACGAGAACATAATAGCGCCGAAATTGGCGGGCGGTTGTAAAAGAAGTGTCAAAAGGCGTGCGATTGTCCCGGGGGTGGGATCAGGGCGACATAAGGACAGGCCTTCGGATCGGAGCGGGCCGCGGCTGCGGGCCGATCGTCGGTTACCCGCGGCTACCCCTGGGCGGTGGGGGGGGGCCGTCCGCATCGTAGATCAGGCAGGAGCCGGTACCCATGGCGCAGAGCCGTCCCTGATGGTCCCGTATCTTGCCCTCGGCGGCGGCCAAGCGCCGGCCAGCGTGAACCAGGTGAGCCTCGCAGACCAACCGGCCGTTCGCCGCGGTGACCGGCCGCAGGAAGTTCACCTTGATCTCGGCGGTCGAACAGCTCTGCCCCCGGGGCAGGGTCGAAATGACGGCGGCCGTCAGGGCCGAATCCATCAGCGTAACCAGGATGCCGCCGTGAACCGTGGCAAAAGGGTTGTAGTGCGCTTCTTCAGGCACCAGCTCGTAGCAGACCCGGCCGGCCGCCAGCGAAGCGATGCGGTAGCCGACCAGGACAGCCGCCGGCGGCCGTTCGACCCGGCCGTCCTTGAGGGCCTGGAGATATTCGAGCCCGGTGTGGCTGGCGGTGTCCCAGCGGCTTGCTTCCGGTGGATGCCAGGTGATGGTCTTTCGTTGCATGCGCGTTTGCGTTCGCCGGGTCGCGCCGGCGTCTCAGTTGGCGCGTCCCGCTTCGCCGTCCATGATCGGTTTCGCTGCCGCGCGCGCCGCCGCGTGCAGCTGCTGCTTGAGCTGTTTCAGCTGCCGGAACAGATCGTGTTCGGGCGTGACGCCCGCCGGCAGGGTCGGACTTTTGAAATAGAAGGCCAGCCAATTCTGTAGCCCGTGCCAGCCGCAGCGGGCGGCCAGATCCATGAAAAGGGCCACGTCCAGAATCAGGGGGGCCGCCAGAATGCTGTCGCGGCAGAGAAAATCGACCTTGATCTGCATGGGGTAGCCCAGCCATCCGAAGATGTCGATGTTGTCCCAGCCCTCTTTGTTGTCGCCCCGGGGCGGATAATAGTTGATTCGGACCTTGTGGTAGAGCTCGCCGTAGAGTTCGGGAAAACGCCTGGCGTCCAGGATGTGCTCGAGCGCGCCCAGCTTCGTTTTTTCCTTGGCTTTCAGCGCCTGGGGGTCGTCGAGGACTTCGCCGTCGCGGTTGCCCAGGATGTTGGTCGAAAACCACCCGCTCACGCCCAGCATCCGGGCCTTGAGCGCCGGCGCCAGCACCGTCTTGAGCATGGTCTGGCCGGTCTTGAAATCTTTCCCGCACACGGGCACTCCGACTTCCCGGGCCAAGGCCTGAAGGGCGGGAATGTCTTCGGTCAGATTGGGCGCGCCGTTGGCAAAAGGCACGCCCTCGAGGATGGCCGCATAGGCATAGAGCATGCTCGGGGCAATGCCGGGGTCATTGCTTTTAAGCCCCTCTTCGAAATGCGCGATCGACTCGTGCACGGGGCCCGGCTCGGAATAGGTTTCCGTGCTGGCGCACCAGATCATGACCAGCCGCTCGAGCCCGTGGGCGGATTTGAACCGCTGGATATCGGCGCGCAGCTGCTCGGCCAGGTCCATCTTGGTGCGGCCGGTCTTGACATGTCGGCCCTCGAGCCGCGGGACGTAGCGGCGGTCGAAAACCGCCGGCATCGGTCGGATGGCCTCCAGGCCCGGCCGAATCGCCGCCAGCAGGTCGGGGGCCAGGACACCGGCATTGAGCGCGGCGGCGTACATGTCTTCGTCGAAGATGTCCCAGCCGCCGAAGACGAGATCTTCCAGGCGCGCCAGCGGCACCAGATCCCCGATGGGGACCGCGGGATCGCCCGACGCCGGATCGATTGCGAGGGTGTCCATCTGCGACAGGGCGCCGATCGGCGGGCCGAGCCCCTGGCGAATGGCCAGGGTGCCGCCGATGAAGGTGGTGGCGATGGCGCCCATGCCCGGCGTCAGGATCCCCAGGCGTCCCAGGGATCTGTCTTCACCGCTGTCCGGCTGCATCGGATGCTTTTCGAGATTCAGTCGTTCGTCCACGTTTTCTCTGCCTCTTGTTTGCGGTTTGCTGCACGGCCGGTTTGAGCGTTGGCGGTTAAAGCGGCAGGCCCACCCGGTGAAAACCCTCGGCCAGTTCGAACTCAGTTCCCGCGGCCATTTCCCGGCAGCGCTCACGCAGCCAGACGACGGGGTCCGAGTGCTTGAATTCCTTCATCTGGCTGGCGTGGCAGCGCAAGGCCGCGATCTTGCGATCGAAAAAGGCCGTGATGTCGGCGCGGTAGTTGATATCCTCGCCGCCCCAGAAATAAATCTCGGCCACCTTGTGCGGCTCCAGGCCTTCTTCCAGCAACTCGGGATAGGCCAGGTGATCGCGGGCGTAAGGGAACACGGCATCCATGGCCACCTGGCCGATGATGCGGTGATCCCGGTGCCAAAGGTAGCGCCGGTAAGGATCCGACGTCACCAGGATACGGGGGCGATAGCGCCGCAGCAGCCGAACCACGTCCTTGCGCAAGGCGTCGCTCTCCTCGAGCCCCTGGTCGGGGTAGCCCATGTAGACCACCTCGCGAACCCCGATCGTGGCGGCGGCCTGGGCCTGTTCGGCCCGGCGAATTTCGGCCAGCCGGGCCGGCGTCAGCTGCCGGTCACTGGTGCCCTTGTCGCCGTTGGTGGCAATCGCGTAGACCACGCGCTGACCCTCCTCGACCCAGCGAATCACCGTCCCGGCGGCGCCGAACTCGGTATCGTCCGGGTGAGCGGCCAGGGCCAGGATGTCGCAGGGGGCCGGGGTCGTGTCCGGGATGCCCTGGTGGATGATGGTTTTCATGGATCTCCTTCATGCGTTGGGGTCAAGGATTCAAACACTGCTGGTCGAGCGCGGTTTGGCCGGGGCGCCCGCCGCTGGAAGCACCCCCAACGTTTTAAAACCTGCGGCGGCATGACGGCGGATGACGTGCCGGTAGGCCGCCAGGGCCGCATCGGCCGCCTGGGTCCAGCTGAATGCCTTCGCGGCCGACCGGATCGCGTCGGGCGGCCAGGCCTGCCGTTGCTCGCGAACCGCGGTGATCCCGGCCGCCAGTCCCGCGGGCGATCCGTCCGTCAGGAGACATCCGGGCTGCGAGCGCGCGCCCAGGGTTGCCATGATGCCCACCGGGCTTGTCACCACCGGACGGCCGCAGGCCAGGGCTTCGAGCCCCACGAGTCCGAAACTCTCGTAGTGCGAAGCCTGGACGAAGACATCCGCGGCGGCGTAAAGGGCGGGCAGGTCGCTGTGGGGCAGGCTGCCGGTGAAGGTTATGCGCTTCGCGAGTCCCGCCCGCGCGGCCAGTCGTTCCAGGCGCCGCTGTTCCGGATCGGCCGGGCCGTCACCGCCCACGAACACCAGCCGGAGGTGCGCGTCCGCCTCGAGCCGCCCGACGGCCTCGAGAATGCGGTCCTGCCCTTTCAGCGGCGCCAGCCGCCCGATGGACAAAATGATGAAATCCTCGGCATCGAAACCCCATTGGCGGCGCGCCCGATGGCCGTCCAGCGGACGGAAGCGCTCGAAGTCCACACCACCGGGCACCTGCATGATGCATACGGGATCGGCCCCGTGATGACGCACCAGATTCTCTTCTTCGCCCGCGCAGGCCACCAGCAGGGCGTCGGCATCTTGCACCAGCGCACTTTCGGCCGCCAGACGCCGGGCTGCCGCCGGTCGCCCCCTGCCGGTGCGGTCCTTCATCGCCGCCAGGGTGTGAAACGTGATGACATGAGGTCGATGCCAGCGCACGCCGAGCTGCCGGCCCACCTCGCCGGAAATCCAGTAATGGCTGTGGACCAGATCGTAGGCGCCGTCCGCCTGCGACCGGAACGATTCGACCGCCGTGACGCAATCCGCCGCGTAGCGGTGGAGTTCGCGCTTGGGGGGCGGCGTCTTAAGCCCGATATCCAGCGTCACCAGGCGCACATTGGGCGCCAAAGCCTGCATGGCCGGAATGTCCGCGTGCCGGCGCAGGGTGAAGATATCCACCCGGTGGCCGGCGCGGCCCATGGCCCGCGCCAGAGCGCGTACGTAGACACTCATGCCCCCGGTGTCCCGTGTGCCCAGGACGCCGAGCGGGCTGGAATGAATGCTGAGCATGGCAATGGTCTGCGGCCTTTTCACCGACAGGCCTCCTGTTTCGGGCCCCAGACGATTTCGCAGCGGTAGAGATTCACCGGCAGGCCCCCCAACCGCCTTTTGTAGGCTTCCGACCCCTTGAGGAAGTCATAGCTCCTGCAGCCCGCGCGGATGCTCTCACGGATCGTCAGGACCTTGCCGAGCAGACCGGCGCTCAGCGAGCGGTAAGCGTCGTCATACCCATTGTTGTAAAGATAGACCGCGCCGTTGTGTTCGAAGCACAAACTGGCGGCAATGGGCCGTCCGTCAAGATCCAAAAAATACAGCCGCAGCAGACCGGACGCGGCCATGCCTAAGGTCAGGTCGCGAAAGAACTGCGCACGCACCTCGGTCATGAAAGCCGCCTTGTCGGCCCGGTTGGCCCTGAAGAGTCGCAAGAAGGTTTCCAGGGCCGGCGGCAGCGCCGCAGGTGTGCGCACGCAGCGCAGCGTGACCTGCCCGGCCGCCTCCAGACGCCGCAGCTTTCTCCGGGTTTCGTGGCGCTCCTTGCCGCTGAGCCGCTGCAGGTATTCCTCCCAGGTTGCGGGCAGCGGCATGGCAAATGACTGTCCGTGGGGCTCGCTTCGCACCCGCGCGCCCCATCCCTCGGCCGCCGCCCGCAGCGCGGTCATGGCCGAGGCATCTTCACGCACCGACCACAGGGTCAGGCGTTCAACTCCGTCCGCCGCCAGGTGATCGAGCAGAGCGCTGTAAAATTCGTGCGCGTGGTCCGGCGCGACCACGAAGTCCATATGGTCGCAGACATCCGGGCCGCCCATCATGCGGACTTCCCGGCCCTGCCGCATCAGCGGGGCCAGCCCCACAAGACAATCGCCCACGCGGATCGAGAGCAGGTAAGGCGTCCAGCCCTGGCCGCAGGCGGTCCACCAGGCCTTCAGCCAGGGCGGAAGTCCGAAGGGGTCCGACCAGACCAGCGACGCGTTGCCAAACCGCCAGTGGGCCGCGTAGCCATCGAGCGTTTCGAGCCTTATCGCATCGGCGATCGGCGCTGAGCTCACCATGGGTTTGCTCACGGCATTATCCATCGTCTTCGGGTCCAGGGTCTTGCAGTGCGAGGCGCTCACCGCTGCGGGCGGCCGCGGCCAGGGCGTCCAGAACGCGCATATTGGCGATGCTCTCGGCAGGCGTAAAAAACAGTGGCGCATCTCCCTGGACGACATCGGCAAAATGCTCCACCATGAGCTGGTATTCGTCGGCGCCATCCACCAGATGCCGGGTGCCGGTCTCTTCGTCCGGGCCGCGAAGCATGAAGCCGGCGTCCTTCTCCCAGGGAATGAAGGCGTCGTGGGGCAGATCGATGGCGCCGTCTTGACCCACCACGCTGTAGGTCTGCTGCAGGGCCGCGATGAAACTCGCCTCCACCACGGCCAGGCGGCGGTCGCCGAAGTCGAGGCTGGCCACCATGTGCCAGTCCACGCCGCCGGGGTGGTAGGACGCCTGGGCCTGGACGCGGACCGGTTCGGCCCCCATCATCCAGCGGGCCAGACTGACGCCGTAGCAGCCCACGTCCAGCAGGGCGCCGCCGCCCATTTCGGGCTGGAGCCGGGCGTTGGCCCCGCTCGCGAGCAGATCCGCCGCCATGGGGTAGCAGAAGGCGGCCCGCACGAGGCGCGGGGCGCCAATCGCGCCCTGGTCGACCAGCGTCTTGATCCGCCGGCTGCGGGGGTGGAAGCGGTACATGAAACCCTCCATCAGAACCCGGTCGGCGGCGCGCGCGGCCGCGCCCATCTCGAGGGCTTCGGCGGCGCTGCAGGCCAGGGGCTTCTCGCAGAGCACGTGCTTTCCCGCTGCCAGGGCTTTGAGGGTCCAGGGGCGATGCAGATGATTGGGCAAAGGGATGTAGACGGCCGTCACGGCGGGATCCGCCAGAATCGCTTCGTAGCGGTCATGCAGCACGGGAATGCCGTGCTGCGCCACGGTTTCCCGGGCCTTGTCCGGCGTCCGGCTGGCCAAGGCGCGAACCGTGCCGTTGCGGGACTTCTGGATGGCGCCGATGATGCACTTGCGGGCGATGGTGGCGTGGCCCAGGACGCCCCATTGAACCTCAGTCCCCATCGATCACCTCCAGGGTGGTGGCGGCCACGCTTCTCCGGCCCACCGCACGCCGGGCCAGCACCGGCGAGTGATCGTAGTGCCCGTCGGCGTAGAGGACCGATTCGGTATCATCGCGGGTCAGGCGCATGACGCGGTAGCGGCCGGGAAGATAAACCGCATCCGCCAGCCTGGCGGCCAGGGAATGATCGGCCTTTTCGAAGCGAGTTCTCAACGCGGCTTCCGGGCCAAGCGGGTCGCAGGCCACACGGAGGAGCTCCGGCAGGACCGCACCACCGGCATCGATCGCGGTCAGCCACGCGTCGCCGTTGCGGACAAAGCCCTCCAGATCGGGGGCGCCGTCGTCACGCTGTCCGCTGCCAAGGCTTCTGACGACGCCGTGGTTCTCCGGATCGTCCGGCCAATGCGATACTCTTTTTAACTGCACGTGGGGGATGGATTCGAGATAAGCCGCCAGTGAGGAGGGGGCGGGCATCGTGGCGTCCGCCACCCAAAGCAGGGACAAGCGCGTATGGGGCCTCATCGATTCGTCTCCCTCGGGGGTGAGCCTCGGTCGGAGTCGGATCGGCGCTCAGATGGTGCGAAATGCCAGCGGGCACCCTCCGGAGCGTCCTCCACCTGGATGTTCACGGTATCCAGGGCGGCCCGCAGCCCGTCGGCGGCCTCCCACTGCCGCTCGCGGCGAAACTGTTCGCGCATCGCCAGCAGGGCCTCCACCAGCGGGGCCAGATCGTCGGCCTGCAGGCCGGCGGCGGCGTCCAGCTGATTGCCCAGCGTAACGATCATGTCCCGCAGGGTGTCGCGGGCCTGGACCACCGCGGCTTCGTTCTCGGCGCCTTCCTGCGCCTGCCAGATCAGCCGGTCGAATGCCAGAAGGGCGTTGGTGGCGCCTCGGGGGTCGTCGCGGGCCAGGCCCTCCTGAAAATGGGTCTCCAGGTCATGGACCTTCTGCCAGAAGGCTTGACCGGCATCGCCCGACGGCGGCGTTCTCGTCTCGACGGAAGCGGCGGTCCGCTCCGGCACGACCCGTCCCTCACGCAATACGGCCAGGTCGAATTCCTCGCCGCTCTGGTAGGTCATCGCGCCCTCCAGGGTGCGCAGCGTAATTGTACCGATACCGCGGACTTCGGCGCGGGAGGTGGCCAGGTCCAGAATACAGGCCGTGTGTTCGTCCAGGCCCAGCACCGGTCTGGGCTCGGGCAGCATGGCTTCAAGCGCGTCGAATCGCTGGCCTCCCATGAAACAGAAACGGGTGTCGTGGTTGCCGCCCTCGGCGTTGTTCCAGTGGGGCACCACCACCAGGTCGAAACCGAAGCGGGCCAGAAGATCCAGCCCGTCGACCCAGTGAAGCTCCTGTCCGACCTTGTAGATCTCGTAGACCGGCAGCGTGAAGCGCCCCACGGTGAGCGCCGCCGCGCTGGCCGCCACCAGCGTGCCGCCGCGGTCGACGCAATCCGCCAGTAGGTCGGGCACCGGCGAAGGCTGCCACTGGCGCAGGGCATAGGTCGGGCTGCCCGGTCCGATCAGAACGAAATCGGCCTGGCGCAGCGTGCGGCCGGCCTGCGCACGCTCGTAGTCGCCGGCCGTTTCATGGCATTTATAGGACGCAATGGCCAGCGAATGGCCCACATGGTGCCGGAAGTATTCAATGGCCTTGTCGGCGATCTGATCCGCATTGAGCTGGAATCCGGCCGGGGTGTCCAGAAAGACGGCCCTGGCCGAGGCACCCAGCAGGTGCAACAATTTTTTGTGGACCTCGACCATGCTGGCCGTGAGTTCACCCGAACCCATCAAAACGATTTTACCAGCCCGTTCTGCCATTGAGCGGTTTCCTGTTCCCCTGCAAACGATTGTGCATTCATGATTGTACTGCCGGCTCTCCGACGCCATACGCCCGAGGATGACATAAACCATACATTTATGTAAGGCTTACAAAGGGTACTCTAGTGCACGATGGAATGTCTGCCAAGCGAAGGCGCAAATGTTTCCGCCGTGATACCGCAGACGGCCGCCGTCAAACCGCTCAGTGCAGTTCTCCCATGCGGAACGGCTCCCCCGAGCCCCGGGAAACGCTGCGGTCACCGACCAGGACGGTCACCCGCCCCCGGCCGAATACCTGCCAGGCGCCATTTTCCCCCCGACCGAGAACACCGGTTTCCTCGTCGATGCCCACCAGCAGGCTTGCCGGTCGGGCTTTTTGCAGCCGGGCCGACCACGGTCGGCCGAATTTTTCATAATGCGGGATGACGATGATCCGGTCGAGCAGTCCAAGCCCCGGTTTGACGGCCCCTGCGACGGGATCGAAGAAATGCGCGCAAAGCACCATGGCGCCGGCGCTGCTGCCGGCGATCACCGCCCCGGCACGGTAGGACGCCAGGATCGCCATCCAGGCCGTGCTGCCCTGGAGGCTCTCCGCCAGGTGACCCGGGAAACCGCCTAACAGATAGATCAGCCGCGCCTGGCGCAACTTGGCGGCGATGGCGGGGTCGTCGGCCGAATCCCGATCGATCAGGGGCAGAGCCTCGACCCGTTCCGCGCCCAAGCCTCGAAACCAGCGCACGCCGTTTTGCCCGGCGCGCACGTCGTTGCCATCCGGCGCCGCTGCGGCCGGTATGATGACCACCGGGGCCGCGGGTCCACCGGCCGCTGTGAGGGCCTGGGTGTCGGGAATCGCCATCTGTCCGCCGAATTCGGCGCCGCCTTCGAGCAATAGATAACCGTCAGCTCCCATGGTCGCTCCTCAGGGCGGGTTGGCGCCGGATCCAGCGGCCTCGCGCCCGTTTCCGGACGTGGGCAGGAGGGTTGCAAGGTCCCGGGCCAGCTGGCGTGCGTGGGTGAACACGATGCCGTGGAGGCCCAACTCACGGGCCGCCGCCACGTGACCGGCGGTATCGTCGATGAAGACCGCTTCGGGGGGTACAACGCCCAGTCGCTCGAGGACGGTACGGTAGGCGGCCGGATCGGGCTTGGCGCAGCCTTCGTCGCCGGAGCCGTAAACCACATCGAAATAGCGTTGGATCGCCCAGTCTTCCAGCCACGGGCCCAGCCCGGGCGGGTGGTTGGAAAGCACCGCCAGGCGAAAACGCCCGTGCAGCGTTTGGATCAGGTCCAGAACAACCCGGTCGACGGCTTCGTCGCCGTAGTAGCGCCGCCGGAAGCGGTCCACGGCATCCGGACTGGTCAGCCCCAGCGAGGGGCCGATGCGATACCAGTATTCCTCCATGGACAGGCGGCCCACGAGGGCCTCCTGCCAGGCCGGGGCCTCGAACATGATCCGGTTGATGCTGCCCCGGACAAGGCCCAGCTCGTCCTCATAGCGTTCGAACACGGCGTCAGGCCGCGCAGCTGAAATCACCCGCCCGAAGTCGAAGATGACCGCCTTGATTGTCGGGACCGGGGCCCTCATGACCGCAGCACCCCGATGGCCAGGAGCACCCAGGCGGCGATGAAGGCCGTGCCGCCGAACGGGGCGATCATACCGAAGCTGCGAACGCCGGTAAGACAGATGAGATAGAGACTGCCTGAAAACAGGAAGATCCCTGCCAGCATCAACCCGCCGGCGGCGGATACCATGGTCGAGGCCTTGACCGTATGGAAGATGATACCGACCAGGATCAGACCGAGGGAATGATAAAACTGGTATTGGACGCCGGTTTCAAAGATGGCCAGCATCTCCGGTGCCAGGCGCGTTTTGAGGCCGTGGGCCCCGAAGGCGCCCAGGATGACGGACAGGGCGGCGCCCAGGGCGCCGGCGGCGATCAGAAATTGGAACATGGGTTGCACTCCTCGCGATGTTTGAACCCCGGTCACCGGGTTTCGTCGGAATCCAAACCGACACCCGGGGGCGCTTCCGGGGCCTGACAGGTGGGGGCCGCATTAGCGGTTGCGCCGTTGGCACCAGGCCCGTTGTCGGTCAGGGCCGCCTGCAGGCCTTCAGCCGCACGCCGGGCCCAACCCTGATAGATGCCCCTTCCGGGGTGGAAACCGTCGGTGGCCATCAGAGAGACGTCCATCGAGAAATTCAGCGGCAGGAAAATGGCTCCCTCGCGGCGGGCCAGTTCCTCCAGGGCCGCGTTGTAGGCCCGGGCGCCGATGCCCAGATACCAGCGCAGCGGCTCGGGCAGCGCCGGGAAGCGATGGACGGGCGGCAGGCTCGAGAGCATGATGACACGCGGCTGCATCCGGGTCCGCAGGAAATCGATAAGACGTTTTTGATCGTCAAGCCAGGTCGAGAGATGGCGCCCGGCCGTCAGGTCATTGACCCCCAGGGCCGTGACCACGGCATCGACGGTTTCGATGCCCTGACGGGCGAGGCTGTCGATGGCCTCGGCCGTGGTGGCTCCGGTCCGGGCCTCCAGCCGGTAGTGCACCGTATAGGTGCCTGCCAGTGCCCTGATCAACTGCCCCATGAGCGCTTGTGATTGCGTGGCGACCCCCACGCCGGCTGCCGAGGAATCCCCCACGACGAGCAGGCGCAGCCGTGGACCGGTCCCTGTGCGGCCCCGGCGTGGTCCTTCGGCTTCGGGCAGGCGCGGGGTCCGCAGCCGGACCCAGAACCCCTGAAGCAGCAGGACCGGCCCCAGGATGGTTTTAAGCAATGGGCCCGGCCGATGGTCAATGGACGATTGGGTTCGCATCCGGCAATGGCATCCCTCGATAAAATTCTTCCGCGACCCTATTTCACCACCATCACCGGGCAGGGCGCGCAGTGCAGTACCCGATGGGCGGTGCTGCCCAGGAGCAGACCCTGCAGATCGGTCCGCCCCCGGGAGCCCATGACGATCATCTCGCAGTCTTCGATCCGGGCCGTCTCGCAGATCCGGCTGCCGGGCGGCCCCTCGAGGATCCGGGTCTCGAAGACCGCCCCGGCGGCCTTCAGCCGCACCCCGTAGGGCTCGAGCTGTTTTTGCGAGTTCTCCAGCCGCTGGGTGATGGCCTTCTGCAGATAGGGTTCCCCCAGGACCGAGGGGAACGGCTTGTGGCAGTATAAAAGGATAATCTTGGCCGACAGCAGCCCGGCCATCTTGATGGCATAGTCGTTCGCCCGCATGGCATGCGGTGAGCCATCCACCGGGACCAGGATCTTCACCTCAGACATTGAGCCCTCCCTTCATTGTCGAGAAGCCGGCATCGACCGCTGGGCCTTGCCCGCATAGGCGCTGCGGCCGGATTCCCGTTCGAACACGTCGTAGGTGACCGTTGTGTCGAACCGGCCGTCGCCGTCCGTATCCACGTGCATGGCCGCCCGGACGCCGTCGCCGAAATGGACCCGGCGTTCGATCTGCGGCGATGCGCCCGGATGCCAGTCCGCCTGCCGGATCACACCGTCGGTGACATAGCTGGTCACGTCGGGCTGGCCGTCAAAATTCGTATCCATTTGGTAATGATAGTTATAGCGGTCGGTATATTCAAACCAGGCGTCTATCCGGCCGTCGAAATTATCGTCGGCAAATGCCTCGGTGATGCGGCGGCCGTCATAAAAGGTCCAGTCGTCCATCTTTCCGTCGCTGTTGCGGTCTTCGAGGATACGGACCAGTTGACCTTTTTCGAAATAATGGACTTCGTCCGTCACGCCGTCGCCGGTATTGTCGAAAGCGGCCTCGAAAGTGGCGTTCGCCTCCCGGTGCTGACGGTAATCCATGACGCCCCAAGCGAGCAGCGCGCCTGTGAGCAGCCCGGCCAGAAAAAGCGGCCAGACCCGGGAGCGCTCAGGGCGTGGCGTTGTCTGCGCGGCGACGATCTGTTCTTCCTCCTCGGCGACGGATGCCAGGATCTCACGCGCCGCCTCGGCATCGGCGCTTGCGACCACCACATGAACCCCATTGGAGAACTGGAGCGGCGGATAGGCCCCGCCCCCGTCGTCTTTTTCGATCCAGGCCTCGATGCCCATGGCCTCCAGGTGCAGTTGGGCGATGCGGGCCTCGGCCTCGCTGTGAAAAATCTGAAGCACGGTTGTCTCTCGGGGTTTGATCATGGCGCATCGAGGTCCTTGGGGTTCCTGGTGGTTGGTGGGTCGGGGGTTCCCGGCAAAACGGACGCTGGTCCCCGTGCGGGGGCTATGCGTCCGAAGCGCTGAAGGGCACGCGGCGCGCTTCATCCCAGTCGTATGTGACCCAGTTCGCTTCGCCCGACGGCGACACACGCCCCTCGAGCTTCATGTCGCTCGGCCCGGCGATGATATCAACGCCCATGGTGCTCAGCTCGGCCACCGCCTCCGGCGAATCGCGAAAAGTCCCGGGAAAAGCGGGGCGGGTGGCGTCGAGGTCGGTGGCCGGGCGGCGGCGCCGGCTGAGGATACAAGGCGCATGATCGACATCCGGCGCTGCGGGGTCGGGGGCGAGGCCGATCATCAGCACAAGATGCCGCCGGGAAAGAAAAAAGACGAATTCCCAGCAATGGGAGCGCCCCTCGGCGTTCATATCGAGACCGCTGGTGATGAGGATCAGCCGGGCCTGGCGGTCTAGATCCCGAACCGCCGGCGCCGCCACGGCCCATGTCTGATGGGCGTTCATTGCGCCCGCAAGCTCCGGGACGGGCCGCCGCGAGATGTCGGGCCCGCCGGAGCGTTTGAACAATCGATCGATCATCCCCATTCGCCCTCCCTATCAGCCCCTGGGGGGCATCCCCGCTTGAGAGCATCGAGGCAACAGAGCGGTGTGCGGCCATGCGAGCCGCCACCCGACTAACGGCCATAGCCGATTTCGGCAAGGTCATTTTCTGCGGCCTTGAGGTCCATCTCGGGGTTTAATTTGTGGACAAGGTCATCCGACAGGGGTCGATGCGCATAGACGGCATCGATGGCATCGATATCGAGCGCGGTTTCATAATAGTCGTCGGCAAATTCCTGGTAAGTTTCCGGGTTCCCGTCCAGAATCGCCAAAAGGCCCACCGAGCCGTCCGGATCGCGGCCCGCGGGGAATTCAACATTGCCGACCCGCCAGGAGGCGTCTTGAAACGTCCGCCAAATGCAGAAGGACACGTTTTCAATGTCGAACGCCGGTTCTTTGAGGAAGGATTGAAATGCTTCGGGGACGTCCTCATAGATTCCCTCCCGGGGCGAGCGGAATGTAAACATGGCCGACTCGTGACCCAATCCTTTCATGATGGCTCCGGCGGCATTGAAAAGCAGGTACCATTCGTCCCCGCTCCCATTGCGCATCGAGGCCATCATCTCCCCATCGCCCCATTGCGCGTTGAAAGCGTAATAGCGATCTTCCCATTCGGGACAGACGATCGCATCCAAAACGGCCAGGGACTGGGTCAACCGTCTGATTTGATCGACATCGCCCAATGAACTCAGGTTACGGGTGGATACCATTTTAACCTCCAAGCTTGCCGTTCGTTTCCGTTTGCAATTGTTGCCCGTCCATACCGCTTATGCCCACCGCCGGAAGTGCCGGGTACGGTTGCCATTCGCACGCGTGGTTGGTCTGGGCGGCACCTGGTTACGCCCCCTTTTCCCGCCAGTAGTCTTCGGCCAGATGAAGATTGTCACAAGCCCTTTGCGCCAGTTTTTTGAAAATGTTCTTTCTAAATAGGGTTCGCTTGTCATAACGGAACCAGTCGTCCGTGCTGCTGTTTTCCAGAATGCCGCTGGGATGGATGCGGCAGCGGGCATCCAGATCATGCGCGCTCAGCTCGTTGGGCTCAATGATTCGGCCCCATCGCGTTTCAAAAGGTTGATTGGGTGCGATGGCCGCCTCGATGACGAATCCGCCGCCGTACCGGTCGAACTGGAAGGTCAGCAGGTGGATATGCGACGCCGTGATTCGCCTGAAGTGAGGAAGAGAGCCCTTGAAGCCTCGGGCGCGCAATGCCGGTACCACGATCGCCTGCAGAGCGGTGTTCATCGATTTTCTGTCTGCGTTCATCGCGAGCAAACTTTCGTCGGCGGATCACCGCAAGGCCTGAGGCAATGCCACGGTGCGGTTCGTGGCGTTCGGGCAGTCGAATCAGAGAAAAAAAATGGCGCCTGTCGACCGGGCCTCGACCTCCGTTGCGGCGATGTCCAGTTAGCCGAATACAAGCCAGGCAACGGTGATCCAGAATACAAAGCCAAGGATGAAACTGAAGTCGATCAGCAGGGCCAGCCGGGCGGCCCCCCCCTGGTGATCTCTTTTCCAAACGGGTTTTCGTTTTCCGAACGTCAGAAGGTAAAGGAGGATTTCACCCGACCCGATAAAGAAAATTTCAAATATGACATGGAATACCAACTGGATGACCCCCTCCGCTGCCACGCCGATCATGATGGTCTCCCTTTTTTGATTTGTCTTCGTGAACCGCCGCGGGCTTTACGACGCCGGAGTCTGCTTGAAACGGGCGTCAATGTCGTATGCCTTAGATTTTGCTTTGACCGCCCGGCTCCCGGCGATCAGTCGCAGCCATTCGATCGCTTTTATTCGCGTTCCACCTGAATCAGAATCTCGTTGCGTCGCAGAAACCAGGGCGTGAAAGGTGGATTGTACCGCGCCCAGACCGGTTCGCCAGCCACCTGCAGGCCGTTATTCGCTATCCACACTTCAAGTTCCCGCAGATACCGCCGGTAGCGTTTTTCACTCCACGTACCGGAATACCGCACCGCAGCCATCCGACGCGCGGGGACAGGCCGCAGGGCCACATCGGGATCCTGCGGGACCGGCAGGGATGCCAGCGAATAGGCATGGGGCATCACAAAGGCGACCGTCCATCCCCCCGCCGAGCGCTGCTGTTCGACGGGCGCCGTCATCGCGATCTTTTGCGGTGAGGGATTCTGGGTTACCGGGGCTGTCATCGCGATCTTTTCCCGCGACCGGTTTTCCCCGGAGATGTAGGCAAAGAGCCTGTTGAACGCTTTGTCCCCGGCATCCTCGAGAGTTCCCTCCACTTCGGTCTGCGCCACGATATAGGGGGGATACTCGCGAAGCTCCAGGTTCCGGTCTTTCACGATGACTTTGTACGCGACCTCTTCAACGGAGCTGGCGCATCCCAGCACCAGACACGCCAGTAAACTTAAGGCCAGAATAGACGCGATGTGTCGCATGCGCGTTTTACTCCCTCGGTATGGGTTGCGCCGACCGCATACTTTGAAGGCGTGGGCACCGGGCCCGCCAGTAAGCCGTAGGGCGTCAGCCAGCCTCAAATGACCGTCGCAGCCATTCTGTGAAGGAAGCCCATCGATAGCGTCTGTCCTGTTCGATCCCATTGGCGTTGTGATCCCAGATCACGACCTCACCTGAGTCCGTGAAGCAAAAATAGCCGCCATTGTCATGCTTGAAGGGCGCCAGATACAGATTCGAACCGGTGGAAGTCTACCGGTTAAATTCCGCAGGCGCCGCTTTCTGTGCATGCGTTTTGCGATCGGCTGTATGAATTACATGAAATCGCTTCTGTGCGCCTTGACATACTTCATGTTCAGCGCGTTTAAATCTTCTTCATACGCACAGAATTCCTTATCCAGTTCCTCCCAGATCTTATTCGCATCATTTTCAATCTGCTCTAAGACATCCTGCCTCTCATCCCTGTCCTTTGGAACCCTGTTACCGGGGAACTGGTGGTTCGCTTTTTGTAAAATCAGAGCCGTTTTTTCAGCCCCGATGGCTTTGAGAGACTCGACCGTTTCATGCGCAAAATCACCTGACGTATTGAAATAGTACTGATTGAACCCCCCATTGTTTATTTCGCGCTCAAGCGATTGAATCCAGAAAAACACTTTCTGATGCGCATTGAGCCGTTCCACGCTGTCCCCATAATCACAGATTTTAGAAATATGGTCATCAAGCGTAATAATACTCGCATCGAGATCTTCGGAATCGATTAGCCCGTCAACATCCGGGCTTTCATCACCAACTGCTTTTTCAGACTTCCCGAATAGCTTTTTCCATAGCGCCATCGCTTGATTTCTTTCATTCAATCCAACCAACCGACCTGAAGGAACCGGGGCGTGAGGCGAACCGCGCATCCCTTGGGCTCCAGCGGCTGCGGGCGGATCAGTCCCACCACAATTGAAACAATTCAAAGCGTTCGGGCAGGTCGGGTTCCGGTTTGATAGTTGCGGGAGATACCACGCCAATCTCATCTACAGTCAATGACTCAACCCACGCCGCAACCTCATTCGCAGATGCGCTTGTAATGATATATACCTGCTCGGAAAATGGCCACATGGTCGGATCCTCTTCCTCGACTTCATAAATGCCGACCAGCACATCGGCCACATCGGGTTTCGCCCGTATACCCTTCAATACATCGAAAAAAAAGCCGATGCCCGGATGGTCGATGAGATTGCAGCCGATGGAACCCAAATCATCGTTGCCTTCGAAAAACATTTCCAGGGCGACCACAGGCGTTTCTTCAATATCTTCGGGAAGCGCTATCGATTTAATCGCTTCGATCAATTCATTTCGTTTGCGGTTGTCCATTTTCCTGCTCCCGGTAGCTATAAGTATCTTTCGTGATCAAGATCGCTCAGGAACGAAACGCTTCCCTGATTTCTGATGCTGGCCCCTGTCGCTGATCAGCCCTACCCCAAAATGCCGACAAACGTGGAATGGCACCCAAAACCTTACCATGGCCCTATCGATTTTAACGGGTCTTCCATGCGAGCCATGTCGCCAGGCCGCCAAGCAGCAGAGGCGCCAGGATGCCGGCGACCAGTTGCATCAGCAGGAACAGCATGGAGGAATCGATGAGAAGAATACCGCTGGCAACGAGCTCCCAGAGCAGTTGACCGGTGGCCGTCGTGACGGCGAATGCCGGGAGCAGCAGCCAGCATCCACCAAGAACCACCGGGAGCCTGCCGTCCAGGTGAAAGATCCAATCGCTGCCGGCGATCGGATATCTTCTCATCGTGCGAACAACGCAAATCAGATAGAGCAGCAAACCCGTTGCCACGAGCGATAAGAGCCCACCGGCTCGACCCGCGGGCACACTGAAGCCCAAAATTTCCACCGTCGGATATGCGAAGGCGCTGACCGTAAGCTGCTGCTCGCGCGAGAGGTCCATCTGATTTTTTGACCGGCGAAGTTGAATCCGGGCGTCCAACAGTTTGGCGGCCCGCTCACGATCTCCGGCGCCCCTGGCTTCCTTGTAAGCAGCGTCGGCCGCCTTCAGCGCCTCACCGGCGGCCTTTCGGGCCTCGGGCAGCAGCAGTCCGCGAAAACCCTCCTCAGGTATGAAGTCACCGGCGTTTTCCAGCATATTAACGACCCGACCGTAGTTGAAGGCGGCGAATCGGGTCGGTCCGCTGTCCCAGTTTCCCATGAAGACGACCGCCGACATCACCAAGAGCAGGTTCATGGCTCCGCGCGCCCGATTGACAAGCTGGGTCATTCGCGCGAGAGCTACAGAGTCACCTGATCCATTGTCGGTCATGATATCTATCCGGTTCCGCCTCCGCGACCCGCCCAAGGCCAGCGCGCCGATACCTTACGCGGCTCGGTGCTGCGGCAGCAGTTAATCTGTGGCATGCGAACACGCCGGTTGGGGTTCCGATTTCAAGCAGGCGGTTTTGTATTTTCGCTATACAGTTTCCTGGTTTGAGAATATGTCACGCCGGCAAAAAAAAATCGATCAATGGTTTTAAATTACCAATAAACTTGTGACGCCTTCTGAATCCGATTTTGCTTTACGGCGTTCAGATAGCGGTAATTCTCGAAAGCTGGCAATGGTTAGGAGTCTATCCAGGCGACGCAAAAGCTGACATCATAAAACGCTTCGCCTGACGGGCGCCGGACCGCAGCAACCCGCGGTCAGGTGTCCCCATCGATGCACATCTCAGCGGATTTAACCAAATAGTATTCATGGTTGGTCAGATGCTTGAATCCATGTTTCCTGTAAAAATCATGTGCGTCCCTGGTCGCCAGCAGCCACCGGTCCACATTTCTAATCGATGGATAATTCAACACGTGGCTCAACAGCATTTTACCGACACCTGATTTTCTAGACGCTTCGACAATGAAGAAATCCATCAGATAGGCCAAGGCGACATAATCCGTAACGACTCTGCAAAAGCCGACCAGTTCGCAATTTTCCTTATGGTGAACGCCAAAACAAAGTGAATGTTCAAAAGACGCTTTGACCGCATCAAGACTTCGACCTTGGGCCCAATACGCTTCCGCGTTCAGATAACGATGCACAAGCGTCATGTCGAGTTGGTCGACGCCACATGAAATTGTCATTGTCGCGTGCATTTACTGTTTCTCACCGCCACTTGGCGGATACCAGACCTTTGGTGGGTAGAAATTGAATTCCAGTGCGTCACGTGCTATCCGTTCCAGGGTTTAATCTCGCAATGATTGAGTCTGTTTTTCATCACATCGAGCGCTTGCCCGCTGACTATCAGCTTTAATTGATCACTTATTCCAAAATCTGAAACGCCAGGTTCTCCGGTCACCTTGAGCCAATAGCACGCGGGGAATTCCCTATCCCCATAGATTTCGACAAATTGATCCGATTTTTCGATTTCGACATAATCGAGATTATATCCGGACAGCCTGCTGCGCTCCAAATCATTTCCAAGTTGACGCGTTACGATAAAGCACGGAAAAGTTTCCAGCAAATGATCGCCGAGCCACCCCTCCACAAGAATGTGCAGTCGGTCAACAACGGGAGGGTGAACGGATGTATCCATAGCGGACTTGTCGCCAAATCCCCCGGCCACTTCCGGTTCGAGTTCGTAAAATTTCATGTTTAGTGCTGGCAATGTGTATCAGCCGTCCGAAGCCGGAGCATCGGCTGGATCCGTATTGTCAGGCCCTTTTGCTTCCTTCGCTTTGCGGGCGAGCCGCTCCATTTCACCCTGAGTCCTGCCTGTGAAGAACGGCAGCATGAATCCAAGAATGATGATGACCCCTCCGATATTCAACAGCAAAAGATCGATTTCCGGAACATGGGCCCGTTGGAATATCACACCGATGCCTAAAAAGATGAACGGCAGGACACTGCCCTCCAGGATCTTCTTTTTGCGATAGAGGTCGGCCAATACGGCAATGATTGTTTCATTGCCGCTTAGAGCCAACCGGACGAGAATTGCCAACGCTTCGTCATAGTCGCGATGTCTGCAAATCTGATAAACGAGCTGTCCTTTTTGACCTCGCGTGTTAAGCGAAATCATGCTTGCGCAATACGGTTGAAAACTGATGGAAATCAGCTTTTTGTTTCCAGAATTCAATGGCTTTTGCCCTGTGTGCATGCACCCTGACCTCTGAACATTCGTTTTCCTTGGCGACCGTATAAATGCCTGCCAATAAGAGCTGGCCAAAACCTTTGGATCTCTGCTCCCCGGTGGTCACGAATGCATGAATCCAACAGATTTTTTCTAATAGCCCGGTCATTAGAAACCAAACACCTGCAACAGAGACTAACTTTCTTGAATGCTTGATGGCAAAAAGTTTGTTATTGTATCCTAACTCATGATTCATGGATGATATAAAACAATCCAATTCCAATCTTCCATCAAGCTCTTTTAAAATTTCGAATGCTTCAGCATACTCATCGTCTGTTTTTAATTCGATAAAATCGGGCATTTTTATTAATCAATCGCCTGAAACGATTAAGGTATGGCTCAATGGGCTTTATATGGCAACGCAGATTTAGAGCCCCGAGCAGGGTCCTGCTCGTTTAGTTAATTTGAATTGTTTTGATGCTTTTCCCTAAATACTTTTACATACTTTTTAAATTCTTCTTTGGTCGAGTTAAAATTAAACATCCACATTTGACTTTTATGGCCTGTAAATATCATAAGGTTGTAAATATCCGTATCAATAGCAGAGGATGTCATTCCCATGCACCCCCATTTTCTGCCAGATAACTCAATGGTTTAATTCTCAACCGACTTCAAGTTGGGCATCATTTGGGAAAACAATTGCGCGAAAGCATGCCTGGCCTCATCAATTTAGCCTTGAGGGATATGGTGCTGTTTTATGTCGTACGCCATGCTCGTCGCTGCCGTGCTATTTCCGATATCAAACTTTGGAGCTCGTGATGAAGGATATTTTCTATTTTCTTCACGTCCTCGGCCAAATGGGCGAAATCATCAGGTGCTACAAATGCTATCTGATTGCTGTCTAAGTATATGACCTTCCCCATGCGAGAAAAAAATATAATAAGATAATATCTACGTTACTGAATTTTTGCTCATTATTTTCGTCCTCTACAAACGAGGCCTTCAGCCGCGAGCGGAGTGTCTAAAACTGAAAAACAAGGTTATGCTATTTTCACTTTTAGGCCTATCGTAGTTATAAGGTCCAATTACCATAATAGTATTTATCAAGAATCGCGCTCGCCTCATTCTTTGCCCATTTTTCAATGCCAACGTTTTTGATGCGGCTAAGATTGAAGACTTTCGTATTGTGCGGTTTCATGGCCTGGTCACTGTAGGGGTGGAGATATTCGCACGGAAATTCCTTGCATTCAGCACAAGTTTTCATCTCCGTTTTTGCAATACACTTGTAAACCCGGCATTCCATTGCAAGATGGGCACATTGACCATCTTCAGCCCTGCATCCTTTGCATTTGATTTCATCCTTTGCAAGGCCAAGGACGCCTGCTATCGCGCCAGCCATTTCCTCGTCATGCTGCGCCAGATAGAGATAACACTCAAAGCACGGCAAACCGCAGGGCGCAGTCATATATTCAAAATCGACTTCTTCATTTCGGCGTTTTCTTTTAACACCCTTGCCCATCTCCCTTATTTTCAGTAAAGTATCCATGCTCATAATAAATTTTCCTTTCACCTGAAAAGGCAGTTCCAATTTATTTACCAGCATCATAGCGCTTGGCTCACCGGGAAAATACTAGCACAGCGAATCATTTATCCACTGAAGCAAATGGTTACGCCTCACATATATCTTTGAAAAGTTGAAGCGCTTTGGGCCAGGCCCCCATCATTTCCTCAAAGGCCTCATCGGTAATCATGACAATCTCAAGAGTTGTTTCAGAGTCACTTTCTCGTTTGAAGTAATAAATTTCCTGCGAGCCAACCCACTTTCGCATCATGTCGTCAGTGAGTTCAACTTCAACATTCTGTGGGTTTACCATTGCAATGTGTTTGGTCTTTATTAACTCATTGGGTACGAGTTCTTCAATTATTACTTTTGTACCCCCTTGAGTATGGTCAAAGAATGAAATGTGTTCACCCTCTTTCCATTCGCCTTCATAGGTCATACCTTCCCCCCAAGCTTTAGCCCAGCCCGGATACACCGACTTGTCAGTAATCTTTTTAAAAACGAAATCTATAGGCTTTTCGATTTTTACGGAATAAGTTAGTTTTTTCATTAGTCGTCCTCTCTGGCTTAGAAGGCATAACATTTCGTTAAACTCGTGAGGCGCCTGTGCTTCCAGGTTCATGTCCATAGTACCAGGCCTTAGGGCGCTGATTCGAGTTGAAGCGATTGTTAGATCGTCCATTCTATTTCATCTTTGTAGTCTAATTAGTAGTCTAATTAATTCTTCTTTTGATTGGCTTTGTTATTATTATTAGAAGGTATCTTTTGATTCCAAACGCCAATATTTTGATCAAATGCTAAGCACTATTCATATTTCCACTACTTA
>JAAUYG010028249.1_pt1 | contig 31505 bp, 29 predicted proteins | sample 7278091 | NCBI WGS metagenome assembly JAAUYG01 (sample SAMN14350201, study PRJNA611818) | marine sediment metagenome | isolation source: surface marine sediment (0.6m) | place: French Polynesia: Moorea | collected 2018-08 | reverse complement strand
TGTACTCCATCAGGCCGACCATCATCAGCGGGAGAAGGCGGTAGACCATGACGCCGCTCGAGCTGGGCTGGTTGAAAATCATGCCTTTCTGCGCCAGGCTATCGGCCAGGGACGCGATCCGCGCCTCGGGCAGACCGCTCGAGGCGACCAGTTGTGCCATCGTCTGGGAAGGTATGTCACGGAACGCCCAGATCAGATCCAGTTCGTCTTCGACCTCGCCCACGACGCGCGCGATAATGGCGACCGCCGTCCGGGTAACCGGGAATTGAACCAGCCCCTGCCGGCAGACAACGCCGGCCGCCCGTTCGAATTTTTCCGCCAAAGTGGTTTCGCTCATGATTTCATCCTTCTCGGTACGGTTTTGATAGAATATATCCTGAGTTTATCGTGTCTGAACGGGCCGGCAAATCGCATCCCGCAGCGCAGGAGGCTTCAAGCAGTCTCCTGGGGGCGATTGATCAATAGGTTGTGGTGGCCTTTACCCCTTTGTCCCGCGCCGAGCATCGACGCTATGGATGGAACCAGCGCGTCGGCCTGTTTGACCCCGGCGAAAGCCGGGGGAGTTCCGACGCGCGCCGACCGCATAAACCGAACAATGAAGCAAGCATCATGCTGTCAGGCAAGGCGCCCCAATGAAGCGAGGCGCGCAGCAATCTTCAGATTGTGAGCACGCGAGCGAATTGGGCAACGCCGCATGGTAGCATTAGGCGACGCTTAGTCGTCCGGTTTGGCGACGCGCAGGGCCGTGCGAAGCACCGCGGGACACGGGCGGTTTCTTTTGGTTACTTTTCTTAACGTTAAGAAAAGTAACGTTCAGCCAAAATGGAAAGCTTAAATCAAAACGAACCGGATGGTGCCCTATTTTCCCCGCACCGGTGTGCTTCGAATTCGGTATCGGCTTCGGAATCGGGATTCGAAAAAATGCTGTCGGCAATGAACCACGATACCGATCGCGATCCCGACGCCGATGGCTAAATGGCGATGACCCCATGATCCCCCTCACCGTCCGCTCCCACTACTCCCTCATGCAGGGCGCCGCCTCGGTCCGGCAGCTCTGCCGGGCGGCCCGCCAGATGGGCTACGACCGGCTGGCGCTGACCGACACGGACAACCTCTACGGGCTGTGGCCTTTTCTGGCTGCCTGCCGGCGGGAGGGGCTCCAGCCCATCGTGGGCGCCGAGGTGAGCGACCCGCAAATGCCGCAGCGCGGCGTCTGTCTGGTTGAGGATGTCGAAGGCTACCGGAACCTCTGCCGTCTCCTGACCCGCCGCCATCTGGATGCGGCCTTCCGGCTGGAAACGACCCTGCCGCCCCTGGCCCGGGGTTTGACGGTGCTGACCGCCGATCCCGGCCTGCTGGAACGCTGGCATGCGGCCGGCGTCCGGGTGGCGGCGGCCATGCCGCGCCGGCCGCTCGCAGCCGCTCATCCGCTGTGTAAAGCCGCCGCCCGCGCGGGGGTGCCGGTGGTGGCCGTACCGGACAGCGTCGGTCTCGTCCCGGACGATCTCGCCCGGCACCGGCTGCTGCGCGCCATCGCGGGCAACACGACCCTGGAGCGTCTGGGCACGGGTCAAACCGTCCCGGCCGATGCCTGGCTGGCCCCGCCGCAGATCTATGCGCAGCGCTTCGCCCCCTGCCCCCAGGCCCTGACGGCCACCCACGCCGTGGCCGAACGGCTGACCTTTACCGGCCCGGCCTTCGGCACCGTCATGCCGCCCTGGTCCGATCGCCGGGGGCGCCCGGCCGCGGAGGCGCTGCGGGCGGCCGCCTACCGCGGAGCGGAAAAACGCTACGGCCGCGAGTTGCCGGAGCCGGTCGTCGAACGCCTGGAGCACGAACTGCGGATCGTGGCCGGGATGGGTTTCAGCGCCTATTTCCTGGTCGTGCGGGACATCGTGCGCCGCAGCCCGCGCACCTGCGGCCGGGGATCGGGCGCGGCCTCGTTGATCGCCTACAGTCTGGGCATCACCAATGTCTGTCCGTTGAAGCACAATCTCTATTTCGAGCGCTTCCTCAACCCGGGCCGCAGCGATCCGCCCGACATCGACGTGGACTTCGCCTGGGACGAGCGCGACGACGTTCAGCAGGCCGTGCTGTCACACTTCAAGGGGCACGCCGCCATGGTGTGCAACCATGTGCTGTTTCAGCCGCGCCTGGCCGTGCGTGAAACCGCCAAGGTCTTCGGGCTGAGCGAAAGCGAGATCGCGCGGGTCACGCGGCGTCTGCCCTGGTACTGGCGTGTGGAAACCCCCTCCACCGAGCTGATCACGGCCGTTCAGGCGCGTCCCGAGGCCCGGGCCCTCGACTTCCCGCCGCCCTGGCCGGAGATCCTCTTCCGGGCCCAGGGCCTGATCGGCACCCCCCGCCACCTCGCGGTGCATTCCGGCGGGGTGGTCATCACCCCGGATCCCATCGACAGCTATGTCCCGGTGGAGCGGGCCCCCAAGGGCGTGCCCGTCATTCAGTGGGAAAAGGACGCCACCGAGGATGCCGGACTGGTGAAGATCGATCTGCTGGGCAACCGCAGCCTGGGGGTCATCCGGGACGCCGTGGCCAACGTGCGCGCCGAAGGGGAGGGCTTCGACGAAAACCGCTGGGCGCCGGAAGACGACCTCGCCACCCAGCAGGCGGTGGCCCAGGGGCAGACCATGGGCTGCTTCTATATCGAAAGCCCGGCCATGCGACTGCTGCAGCAGAAAGCCGGGGTCGGCGATTTCGGTCACCTCGTGATTCACAGCAGCATCATCCGTCCGGCCGCCAATGAGTTCATCCAGGAATACCTGCGCCGGCTGCACGGCGCCCGCTGGGACCCCATTCACCCGCTGCTGTCCGATGTGCTCGACGAAACCTTCGGGATCATGGTCTACCAGGAGGACGTCTCCCGGACGGCTGTGGCGCTGGCCGGTTTTTCGCATGCCGAGGCCGACCGCCTGCGCAAGATCATGTCCAAAAAAGACCGGGCGTTTCATCTGGAAGACTTTCGCACGCGGTTTTTCGCCGGGGCGCAGGCGCGCCGGATTCCGGTGGAAACCACCCGGGCCGTATGGGACATGATCATGAGCTTCAGCGGCTATTCCTTCTGCAAGCCCCACAGCGCTTCCTACGCCCAGGTCTCCTTCCAGGCGGCCTACCTCAAGGTGCACCACCCGGCGGCGTTCATGGCGGCGGTGATCAGCAACCAGGGCGGGTTTTACAGCACCTTCGCCTATGTGTCCGAAGCCCGGCGCCTGGGGCTGACCATCCGGCCGCCGGATGTCAACCGCAGCGAAGCGCGCTGGCGGGGCCGCTCCCGATCGATAAGGGTCGGGCTGCAGGCGGTGAAGGGTTTGAGCGCCGCTACTTGCGAACGCCTGGTGGCGGCCCGGCGTCAGGCCGTTTTCCAAAACATGGAGGATTTTCTCCAACGGGCCCGGCCGGACGAGGCCGAGGCGCGTGCCCTGATTCACGCCGGGGCGCTGGACCGGCTGGCGCCCGGGGCCTCCCGGGCGAAGCTCATGTGGTCGCTGGCCCGCTGGCGGCGCCGGCGGGAAAGGGCCGCCCGGCAGGGGCTGCTGTTCGCCCCGCCGCCCGAGCGCGGGCACCCGGCGTTTCCGCCCGACGATCCGCTCGCCCGGCGCCGGCGGGAGTTCGCGGTCCTGGGATTTTTGTGCGACCGCCACCCCATGAGCCTCTACCAGGCCGTGCGGGAGAACGCCGGTACGGTCAAGGCCGCAGCCATCGCCGGGGGCCCGGGTCGTCGGGTGCGTTTTGCGGGGTGGCTCGTGACGGGCAAGGTCGTCCACACGAAGCACGGGGACCCCATGGAGTTTCTGACCTTCGAGGACGAGACCGGAATCGTCGAGACCACCTTTTTCCCGGCCGTCTACCACCGGTTCTGCCACCTGCTCGACTGGGGCCGTCCTTACCTTTTAACAGGCCGGGTGGAGCAGGACTGGGGAGCCGTCACCCTGACCGTCGACCGGGTGGCCCCGCTGCCGCCGCTGGGCGAGATGGCCCGGGCGAACGACGTTGGCCAGGGGCGTCGGCGCGAAAGGGACAACGGTCGCCGGCCGGATCTGGATTTGAATTGACACGCGGGGGAAAATCCGTAGGCTGAAGAAAGCCTGCAGGGCCGCAGGAGAGCCATCGCGCTTCGGGCGCCGGACCTCAACGCGGCTCAAACCCAATCCACCCTGCGAGGAGAAGACATGAAGCCATTGCATCGTCTCATTGGACTGGCCGGGCTGGTGGCGGCCATGGCGCTGCTGGCGGCCTGTGCCGCCCCGATCACCCACCCCGTGCGCATCACCTACACCGGGCAGGCACCGATCGCCTCGGAGCGTGTCGGCCGGGCCGGCCTCCAGATGCTCGAGGATGGGCGCGGTCACGAGGACGCCTACTGGATCGGCCAGCGGGCCGTCGGCGCCGGCAGCTACGAGCGCTATGTGTCCAGCCCGGACGACCTCGCCCTGTCGGTCAGCGACGCCCTGGCCGAATTGCTGCAGCGCAAGGGCCTGGAGGTCGCGCAGATCAGCGGCTGGGATTTCACGCCCGAGGGCATGCTGGCCCGGGCCGGGGACCGGGACTACCTCATTGGCGGGACCATCCGCCGATTCAATTGCGAAGCCGAGAAAAAACTGGTGCACACCCGCGTGGTGATGGAGATCGAACTGGAACTCCGACTGGGGCGGGTCGGCGAAAAGAGTGTGGACCGCCGGCCGGTGGACATCCGCATGGAGCGCGTGGCACCGAAGTTCGGGCCCGACGATTTTCAGCGGTACATCAACGAAATCCTGGCCCAGGTGCTGGAGAAGGGGCTTCGGGACGTCCCCTGAGCGGCGCGGACGCGGATCATACGACTTTGTGCAGGCACCCCCTGACCTGGTCGAAAAGGGCCGGGGAGAGCGCCAGGAGATGCACATCGCCGGTATCGCCCTCCAGGTATTCGGCAATTGGAAACATCGTGCCGTCCATGCGCATGAATTTTCCGCCGGCCGCCTGCATGATCACCCGCACCGCCGCCAGGTCCTGGTAGGATTCATGCGCGATCAGGGCGGCTTCGGCCCGCCCCATGGCCACGTAGCAGATATGCGCCGAGGTGCAGCCCAGATTCAGCTGCTTTCCCGGAAAGGTGCTGCGGTAGTGCTGGTGAAAGCGTGAAAAATTCAGCAGGACGCTTTCGTCGTTGATGCTCTCCTGGGAGGATACCTGGATACGGGTATCGCCGCGCTGGGCGGTTTGGCCCGCGCGGGCATTGAAAAGGTCCTCCGTCGCCGGCATGTAGCAATAGCCGAACACGGGCCAGAAGTTTTCCAGCAAAGCCACGGACATTCCCCAGATGGGAATCCCCGCCATGAAATTGGACATGCCGTCCAGCGGATCGAAAACCCACATGTAGCGTCGCGCTTCGTGCGTGTAGCCGTCGTCCGGTTGCTGGCCGGCGAAAAGCTGATGTTCGGGAAAACGCTGGCCGAGGGCCTCCTTGAAGAAATGATTGAGCTGCAGTTCGGCTTCGGTTCCCAGCGCCCGGTCAAATTTCACCTCGGGCACGCCCCGGCCGTAAAAATTCAGGGCTTTCTCGCCGGCAGCCAGGATGGTATCGCGGGCAAAGGTTTCGAGTTCTTCGACGGCAACGTGTTTATGATCCAATCGGCCCTCCTTGCGGAATGTCTTCGTTGGTGGACGGGCGCCGTGGTCAGGGCGCTTCAGGCAAGTCAAACGTGTTTCCATCCATAATATATCCACCAGGCCGGATCAAGACGCCGTCCGCAGGTGCCGGTGGACAGAGTTGACATCAACCGGATCGGGTATAGCATTCACTTGGATTTTTGTGAGTCGATATATACATTTTTATTTAACCTTTGGAGATTAATTTAATGGCTTTTGAAACACGCGAAGAAGTCCTCGAAAAAGTCCTCGAGATGACCAAGCCTGCCTGCCCGCATTGCAACAAGGAAATGAGCATCTGGGAAGTGCCCCCGGTCAACATCGGTGACGGGCTGGGGTGGGGTACCCCTTTTCTATTCATCTGTTTCAACGACGACTGCCCCTCCTACGTCAACGGTTGGGAGCACATGCAGGAAACCTACGCGCACAAGGCATCCTATCGATGCATGAACTATCCCGGATCGGATACGTTCGAGTTCATGCCTGTTTTCAGCCCGATGGGCGGCACCGGGCAGATGATCGACGACCAGGTGCTGGCTCAGGAAGAGGCCCTCAAGGCCGCCATCAAAAAGGGCTTCAATATTCTGGCGACCTGTTTCGTGGACAAAGACGGCCCCACGATCCTGCGAATCCTCCTGGACCCCACCGAGCCCTCGCGGGTGAGGATAAAGGCGGCGGAAATGCTGGGTGACATTGGCGATATCGACGCCATCGAGCCGTTGCGCAACCTCAAGATCGGCAATGATCTGGTCCAGGAGAAGGTGAACGCGGCGGCCACAAAGATCCAGCAGCGCCTGTTTGTCCGCGAATGCCCCCTCTGCGCGGAAATCATCAAAATACGCGCCAAGATCTGCAAACACTGCGGTCAGGACGTGGCCGGAAAGTAGGGCGCCAGCACCAACGAATCAGAAAACCGGCGGATGGGCCGAGGGTAACGCGGCCGTCCCCGGTTTTTTTTATGGCCGGGTGATATGGATGTTTTCCCGGTCGTAGGTGCGGAATATGCGTTTTTCCCGCTCGAGGCGCTCCGGTGGGTAGGCGACCGGCGTCCATTCGGCCATCTGACGCTCCGCTTCACGGGCGTCTGGAATGGCCGCCATGCCATCGGCGATCCGCCGGCCGGAAACCGTGTCCAGGACAACCGCATCCCGGCCGTCCGATACCACCGCCAGCGGTATCTGATACGCGCCGTAAATCCGGGCCGCCGAAACAATCTCCCTTTCACACGAGCCCAGCGAACCGGGGGCGCACTTGATGGCCATGAACGGGCTGGGTGGTTGGCCGGCCATTACCAGCAGGTCGATACGCGAGCGGTAGGCCTCTTCGGCCACGTCGATTTCGAGTGGCGCGTCCCTGAGGATGGCGGCCTTTGGATAGCCCTTGTCCTCCACCAGATAGCACGCCACCGCCTGCCGGTTGGCCTCGGCGCCGACATCGGGGATCTCCCGGCCTGTCAGGTAGTCTTTCACTTCACTCGCCCTCGGGATCGAAAGTGTCGGAAGGCTGCCGTCGCTGCCACTCTTCCAGAGCGGGGGTTTTAAGGCGGGGGGCGTCGGCCCACAACCCTTCGAGGTCGTAGAAACGACGCACGGGGTCGTAAAAAATGTGGATGATCACGTCGCCGTAATCCATCAGGACCCAATGGCCCTCCTTGAGTCCTTCGATCCGCAGGGCCTGCCGGCCCTGCTTTTTCAAGGCGATCTTGATATGCTCGGCGATGGCCATGACCTGGCGATTGGACCGGCCGCTGCAGACGATGAAAGCATCCGCCAGCGAGGTCAGCGCCTGGACCCCCAGGATGACGACGCTTTCCGCCTTCTTGCCGATAACGGCGCGCACATAGGTGTCCAATTGGTCCGGTTGCAGTGACGGCTGGGCGCTCATCGATACAGTCCCTTGGCCTCGATGTAGGCCTGAACGCGGGGCGGCACCAGGTAGTCGATGCGGCGCCCCTGTCGGATCAGTTCGCGGATTCGGGTGGATGATATCTCCATGGGAGTCACGTTGAACGTAAAGATCGGCTGCTTTTCGCAATGCTCGTAGCAGGGCGTTTCCATGGCGCACTCGTAGCCCGCGAGTTCCCCGCTGCGCATCAGGGTTTCGATCGCGTTTTCCAGCGAAGGCCGGGCCTGGCCCTCCGGCGCCGGGCGGTTGATAACGATCGAGGGGACGATGTGCAGCAGGTCATCATAGGCTTTCCAGGTGCTGATCTCAAGAAAGGCGTCGATGCCCATGATGAGGTAGACCCAGACTTTGGCGGGGAGCTTTTCCCGGAAAGCGTAGATCGTGTCGATGGTGTAGGAGGGCCCCTGGCGCTTCAATTCGATGTCGGAAACCCGCAGTTCGGGGAGGTCTTCCGTGGCCTGCCGCACCATTTCCAGCCGGTCTTCCGGGGCGGCGATATCCATGCGCTGCTTGTGGGGGGGTATCGCGGCGGGGATCAGATAGACTGCATCCAGTCCGAAACCCTCCTGGATTTCGACGGCCGCCCGCAGATGGCCCAGGTGAATCGGGTCGAACGTGCCGCCGAGTATGCCGATTTTGTTCAACATCAGTTCAAGTTGTCGCTGGTGAGCACCAGGTTGTCGCGGTGGATGACTTCGTCGTAGGGCTTTTCGCCCAGGCAGCCCGCGATATCGCTGGAGCGCAGTCCTTTGATTTTATAAATATCGCCGGCGCTGTAATTCACCAGGCCGTTGCCCAGCACCTGGCCGTCCGGGCCGGCGAACTGCACCGGATCGCCCACGCCGAACTGGCCGCTTACGGCGGCAATGCCGCTGGGCAGCAGGCTTTTTCCGGCCGTGGTCAGCGCCCGCGCGGCCCCGGCGTCGATCCGGATGACCCCTTTGGGTTTGAGCGAGAAGGCCAGCCAGCACTTGCGGCTCGACAGACGCTCGGTTTTGGGTTTGAAAAAAGTGCCCGTGGGGCGGCCGTCGAAGATGTCCGTCAACACGCCCGCGGTCTTGCCGTTGGCGATGATCATGGGAATGCCGGCCGCGGTGACCTTGCGGGCGGCCTTGATTTTGCTGAGCATCCCGCCGGTGCCCAGGGCGCCTGGGATGCTGCCGGCGTAGCGCTCGATCTCACGGCCGATGGTGCCGATTTCGCTTATTAGTTCGGCATCTTGGCAGGTGCGCGGATCGCGGTCGTAGAGTCCGTCGATATCCGTCAGGTTGATCAGGATGTCCGCATCCATCAGAAGGGTGATCACGGCCGCGAGGTTGTCGTTGTCCCCGAAACGGATTTCATCCACCATGACGGTGTCGTTTTCATTGATGATCGGAAGGACACCCCAGTCCAGCAGGGTGTTCAGGGTGTTGCGCGCGTTCAGGTAGCGTTTGCGGCTGGTCATGTCCTCGGCGGTCAGCAGCATCTGGGCCACTTTTTTGCCATGCCGGGCCAGTGCTTTCTCCCAGGTCAGGATCAGACCGGCCTGCCCCACCGCGGCCACCGCCTGACGGGCCGGGATGGCCTCCGGGCGCCTGTCGATCGCCAATTTGCGTACGCCGGCCGCCATGGCACCGGATGAGACCAGGATCACCTCCTGGCCGCTGCGCTCGCGCCGCATGAGCTGCTGGCTCAAGGCGTCGATGACCGGCAGATTGAGACCCTGCGGGCAGGTCAGGACGTTGCTGCCGACTTTCACGACGATACGACGGATGTTGAATTTTTCAAGCGGTTTCGAGGTCTTCATCCGCGCGTTCCAGGAGTTGTACGATTTTGGATTTCAAGGGGTCCAGGCCCTCGGCGTTTCGGGCCGATATGGTCAGGATGTCCAGATCCTGCGCCTGATCTTTGAAGCGGGCCTCGTTGGCCGCGGCCGCGGGCAGGTCGCTCTTGTTGAGGACCACCAGCAAGGGTTTGTGCGCAAGTTCAGCCTTGAAAAGGGCCAGCTCTTTCTGCACCGTATTGAACGCGCCCAGGGGATCGGCGGGATCGATGGCCGCGATGTCGATCATATGCACCAGGACCCGGGTGCGTTCGATGTGGCGCAGGAAGCGGTGGCCCAGCCCGGCGCCCTGATGTGCGCCCGCAATCAGCCCGGGGATGTCCGCCACGACAAAGGGTTGGCCCCATCCGGTTTCGACAACTCCGAGGCTGGGGTTCAACGTTGTAAACGGATAATCCCCGACTTTGGGGCGGGCGGCGGACAAGGCGCGGATGAGCGTCGACTTGCCGGCATTGGGCAGGCCGACCAGGCCGACGTCGGCCAGCAGTTTTAGCTCGAGTTTGAGGGTAAGAACCGCCCCGGGTTCGCCGGGCTGGGAATGGCGCGGGGCACGGTTGGTCGAGGATTTGAAGCGGGTGTTGCCGAGTCCGCCGCGACCGCCGTGCACCAGGATATGGCGCTCACCCGCGGTGGTCAGGTCTTTGAGCAATGCGCCGGTTTCAGCATCGCGCACCAGGGTTCCCGGCGGCAGTTCGATGATCAGGTCGTCGCCGTTGCGCCCGGTTTTCTGCTTGCCCTGGCCGTGTCCCCCGTTGGGGGCCCGGAACTGCCGCTTGAATTGAAATTGTCGAAGGGTGCGTTTGCGCAGGGTGGCGACAAGGACGACATCGCCACCTTTGCCCCCATCACCGCCGTCCGGGCCGCCCCGCGGTACGAATTTCTCCCGGCGGAAACTTGCACAGCCGCGGCCGCCGTCACCGGATTGAACGGTAATGGTGGCTTCGTCAATGAATTTCACTCGGCATGAACGCTGACTTTTTTCCGCGAACGCCCGAAACGTTCGTAGGCGACAATACCGTCGATTTTGGCAAAAAGGGTGTAATCCTTACCCATGCCGACGTTATCGCCGGGATGAATCCGGGTGCCCAATTGGCGTACCAGAATATTGCCGGCGCGCACCTGCTCGCCGCCGTAGCGTTTGATTCCCCGCCGCTGGCCGTTGCTGTCGCGGCCGTTTTTGGAGCTACCCCCTGCTTTCTTGTGTGCCATTGTAGAACTCCTTCAAACTGCGTCTCATCGGCCCCTTATTCTAATTGGCCTGAATGCTGTCGATTTTAATCGCGGTGTAAGGCTGTCGGTGCCCCTGCTTGCGCCGATAGCGTTTGCGGCGCTTGTATTTGAACACGAGGATTTTAGGGGCTTTACCCTGTTCGACGATCCGGCCGGTGACGGCAATATTGTCGAGGCTGGGCGTGCCGACCTGGAGATTCTCGCCATCGGAAAACAGCAGGACGTCTTCGAAGGCGATCTCTGCGCCGACATCGCCGGCGAGTTTCTCGACCCGCAGGACATCGCCTTCCTTGACCCGGTATTGTTTCCCGCCTGTTTTGACCACAGCGTACATAGGCCCTCCTTGATTCCCTCGGGCCTGATAGCGGCGGCCCTGGATGGTATCTGATCGCGATTGGAACTTTTTTTCTTGGCTTTAAAACCCGACAATATTACTTTACGAAAAACAATTGTCAAGCAAAAAAAACAGTGCCTCGTTTTTAATGGCCAGAGGGTCAACCGCCTGATATCATTGGGCTCCATTTCGAACGCCCCGCGAGGGCGTCGATTCCCGCGCCCGGCGAGGCGAATCACAGGAGTTCGATCAACACAATGCCACGCATACCCGATCAGCAACCCTGGACGGCCACGCACTGGCCTGGACCGACGGAAGCCGCCGCGACCACCCCCCTTATTGCCGAGGAGCCGCTCGCCATCCGTGTCCAGGGGCAGCCCTTCGTGGTGGTCATGCGCACGCCCGGGGAGGAAAAAGCCCACACCGCCGGTTTGTGCCTGGCCGAGGGCGTCGTCGACACGCCGGATGACATCGTCAACCTTGCCCTCTGCGACGGCCCCGCCAGCAACACGGTGACGCTCACGCTCACGGCTGCTGCGGCCGCCCGCTTCAAGACCCGTAATCACCGGCGGGGGCAGATCAGCCAGACAGGTTGCGGTCTGTGCGGCAAGGAGTTGATCGATGACCTCTACCGGGATCTGAGCCCCCTGCCGGACGGCCCGGTCCTGGACGCCGCCGCGATCGCGGATTGCCTCGGTACACTCGATCGTCATCAGCCCCTGCGGGCGGCCACCCGCGCCGCCCACGCTGCCGCGCTTTTCGACCGCCAGAGAGGGCTCCTGGCTGTGGCCGAGGACGTCGGCCGCCACAATGCCCTCGATAAGGTGATCGGCCGACTTTTTCTGTCGCGCGGCCTGGGCCGGATCGGATTCCTGGTGATGTCCTCGCGGCTGAGCTACGAACTCGTGCAGAAGGCCGCCCGGGCGCGCATCGCCGTCATCGTGGGGATTTCCCGCCCCACCAGTCTGGCCGTGTCACTGGCGGACAGGCTCAATATGACGCTGGCCACGCGGGCGCCCAGGGACGGATTGCTGGTATTCACGGGGGGGGAAAGGTTGGCCGCTAGCCCATTGCACCGCCAGTGACGATCCCCCCAAAGCAAGATGCCTCAAGTAGCCTTTTCGTAGCGTGGTTTGATCGCTTTGGTGGTGTTGGTGCTTTTCCCTTTGTCCCGCGCTGAGCATCGACGCGGCGGGCGGGATAAGCGCGCGGACTGTTTGAGCGTAGCGAGTTCCCGCGCGCGCCGCCCGTCGTGGCGACGCGCAGGAGGAAGCGGGGCACGGGCGTCTTCTTTTGGTTCGTTTTCTTCCACGCGGAAGAAAATGAACAAAGTTAAAATCAACCTTACACTGAGTTGGTAGAAACTATCTGGATCCTCCACAAGAGCCAGAAAGTTTTGATCAGAACTAATCCTCGATCGAACCGTAACCGTGCATCATCGCCGACCCCTGTGTGGCGCACAATGCAAAAAAAAGCTCCGCCCCTCAAATTCGAGGCGGAGCTTTGTTGGTTCCAGGTTTTGGCTTGCGCCGCTACGCGCCGACTTCTTCCTTGACCCCCACCGCCATTTTGTAAAGGACCGTCAGCACCAGGGCGCCGATGGCGTAGACGCCGATGGTGATGATGACTTCCGGCAGGGTCGGCATATACTCGTTGACCTCGTGCAGCGGGTTGGGCACGAAGCCGGCCGAGATCAGCCCGAGCCCCTTGTCGATCCAGGCGCCGATAAACAGCATGGCGCAGGCCGCGGCCAGCACCCCCTCGTTGCGCCGGGTGACGGGCGGGATCAGCAGGATCAGGGCCAGCACCATGAGCGCCATGGACGTCCACATCCAGGGCACCAGGACGCCGTGGCCGTGCATCCCGGCGAAAAGATACACAATGTGATCCATGTGGCCCGGAATGTTGCTGTAGAAGGCCACGAAGAGCTCACAGCCGAAGAAGAACAGGTTGGCGATGAGCGCGTAGGTCACGATTTTGGCCAGGGTCTGAATCTGTTCCCGGCCCGGATCGAAGTTGGTCACCCGCCGGATGAGCAGGCTTAGCAGGATCAGCAGGGCCGGTCCGGCGGCGAAGGCCGAGGCCAGAAAGCGCGGGGCCAGGATGGCCGTCAGCCAGAAATGGCGGCCGGGCAGACCGCAATATAAAAAGGCTGTCACGGTGTGGATGCTGACGGCCCAGGGGATCGATAGATAGATCAAGGGCTTGACCCAGTTGGGATAGTGGGTGCCATTGCGCTCGGCCTGCAGGACGTTCCAGCCCACCACGAGGTTCAGGAACAGGTAACCGTTCAGCACGACCGTATCCCAGAAGAGCACCGATTGGGGTGACAAGTGGATCCACACGTTGAGAATCCGGCCCGGTTGCCCCAGGTCCACGATAACGCTCAGCAGGCAGACGATCAGGGCCGCGATCGCCAGGAATTCGCCCAGCACGGTGATCCGACCGAAGGCCTTGTAGTCGTGCAGATAATAGGGCAGAACCACCATCACACCGCCGGCGGCCACACCCACCATGTAAGTCAGCTGGGCGATGTAGAAGCCCCAGGAGACATCCCGGCTGAGCCCGGTGATGCCCAGGCCGAACTTCAGCTGCCACAGATAGACCCCGAACCCGATGCCGATCAGGCCCAGCAGGAGGGTCATCCATGCATAGTATTTCTTGCTGCCTTTAATTGTATATTCTAGCATAGCTACCTCATATAATGTAGTAGACCGCCGGGCCGGTCCCTAAGGACACCTTGCGGCGAATGGTGTAGTGTTCGCGGAGCACCTCCCGGATGTGGGAATCCGGATCCGCCAGATCGCCAAACACGATCGCTCCCTCCGAGGCTTCCACGCAGGCCGGCTCCAAACCCTCGGCCAGCCGCTCGACACAGAAGTTGCATTTCTCCACCACGCCTTTGCTGCGCGTCGGCCACTTGAGATTGGTCTCCTTGATGAAGGGGCGCGGATCGCGGAAGTTGAAGCTGCGCGAACCGTACGGGCAGGCCGCCATGCAGAAGCGGCAGCCGATGCAGCGATGAAAATTCATGATCACGATGCCGTCATCGCGTTTGTAAGTCGCCCGGGTGGGGCAGGCCCGGCAGCAGGGGGGCTCTTCACAGTGGTTGCAAAGCACGAGAAACGGCCGGTGCTCGACCTCCTCGGCCATGTAGTTGGAGCCCCTGTCCGGAAAGGCGTTGTGGTAATGCGTCTCCCAGATCCACTTGATTTCGTGGCGCAGGGCCACCTTCTCCCCCACGACTTCAGGGTCGAAAAAGGGCACGTTGTGGGTCTTGTGGCAGACCTCGCACAGGTGTTCGGCGAGCTCGTGATCGATCTGGGTCGTATTGATGACCATCCCCCACTGCTTGGCCGTCAGGGCCTTGTCCCCCTTGCGGGTGTAGGGTTGCGGTCCGTAACCGCCGCCGGCGGCCATGACGCCTGCGGCCGATGCGGTCCCCAGGCCCAGCGCGGCGATACCGGCGATTTTAAGGAATTGTCTTCTGCTGTCTTCCATCACTCGGTCTCCTTCGGATTATTGATGTGGCAATCCCAGCAGTAAGGTTCGATGGATGCATACTGGTGGCAGCGCTCGCAGAACTCGGTATAGTTCGAGTGGCAGTCCAGGCAGGTGTTGGACAGGCTCATGTTGTATTCTTTACCGTCGGGGCTGACGTAGATCCGCTCAGCTCTGAGAACCACGGCGTCACGCCACTCATCCAGCAGCTGCATGTGGTTGGCCTTCATCCAGGCCGTGTCGCGCACACAAACCTTGGCCGCCTTGGCCTTGGCAGTCAGAACCACCTCGGGGGCGGGGGTCTTGGGAACGAACATATTGTACCAGAACGGGCTCGTCGCAGCGACGATGAATATCACTATACCCGCGATGATCTTGCTTTTATCATTCATCAGCCTCTTCCTCCCTTCCCGGTAGGGGCTCTCCGCGCAGATCGGTTTCGCGTTCCTTTTCGCCCGGCAGGATCAGGGCGTTGCCCACCAGTTCATGCACGCCGGTGACGTCCGCCCCGGTCTCCCAGTAGTTCATCAGATCGGGAAGGGCCGCGCGGTCGATGGCGCAGACACAGGCCAGCATGTTGACATCGTATTGTTGATTCATGTGTTTGACGGCATTGGCCCGCGGCAGGCCGCCGCACATCCTGAGTTCCATGTCTTCCCCGGCATTCAGGCCGGAGCCGCTGCCGCAGCAGAAAGTGTTCTCGCGAATCGTGCTGGCCGGCATTTCATAGAAATTCTTGGCCACATTTTTGATGACGTAGCGCGGCTCTTCCAGCATCCCCATGCCGCGCGACGGGTTGCAGGAATCGTGGAAGGTCAGCCGCAGGTTGTCGTTGCGGCTGGGATCGAGATCCAGCTTGCCGTGTTTGATCAAATCGGCCGTGAACTCCGCGATATGGACCATCTTGGTGGAAGCCGCGTTCTCGAATTTGGTCCCGGTGATCGGGTTGACCGGGGCCTCGAGGTGGTCGGCCGGTCCGTTCATGGTGTCCATGTACTGATGGATCACCCGCCACATGTGACCGCACTCGCCGCCGATGATCCACTTGACGCCCAGGCGTTTGGCCTCGGCGTACATCTTGGCGTTCAGACGCTTCATGGTATCGTGCGAGGTAAAGAACCCGAAATTGCCGCCTTCCGAAGCATAGGTGCTCCAGGTGACATCCAGGCCGTATTTTTCCTTGAGGAAGTGGAACAACATCAGATAACCCATGCAGGTGTAAGTGCCCGGGTCGGCGAAGACGTCCCCCGAGGGGGTGATGAACAGGATGTCGGCGCCCTTCTTGTTGAAGTTGGGCATGACGTTCACCCCGGTTATGTCCTCGATGTCCTCGACGAAGAATTCGAGCATGTCCTTGAAGGCGTGGGGCTGAATGCCGAGGTGGTTACCGGTCATGTAGCAGTTGGACACCGGGGTGGCGATCCAGTCGATGTTGAGCCCTAAGAGATTGAGCAGCTCCCGGCCCATGATGGTGATCTCGGCCGTGTCGATGCCATAAGGGCAGAACAGCGAGCAGCGGCGGCATTCGGAGCACTGGAAAAAGTAGTACCACCACTCTTTGAGCACATCGAGGGTCATCGGCCGGGCGCCGGCCACGCGGCCCAGGATCTTGCCGGCCGTGGTGAAGTCGTTGCGGTAGACCGAACGCAGCAGTTCGGCCCGCAGCACCGGCATGTTCTTGGGGTCGCCGGTGCCGATGAAGTAGTGGCATTTGTCGGAGCAGGCCCCGCAGCGCACGCAGATGTCCATGAAGACTTTGAAGGAACGGAATTTTTCGAGCCGCTCCTTCATGCCCTGGTGGAGGATCTCCTGCCAGTTGTCGGGCAGCAGCCAGTCGTTCTCCATGGGGTTCCATTTGCGGGCGTTGGGTGCCGACAGGGTTTGCATGCTTTTGGGATTGGCCGAATAGCAGTACATCCCCGGTCGGATGTCGATCGGGGTGTCCATCCAATCCGCGCCTCCGGCCGGTCGATGATCCAAACTGCCGAACAGCTCATCGTTCTTGGGTAGGTCACTCATTAGCGTTTACTCCTTTTTGTCCACGGGCAGTCCCGCCTCGATCATTTTTTCTCTGAAATCATCTTCGTATTCATCGTAGGTGTGCACCTTTACGGGGGCGTTCCATGGATTCACATGCCGCACAGCCCGGCTGTTGTTGGGCAAGTTGCGGGTGGGGCTGAGGAAAATGCCGCCCAGGTGCATCAGTTTGCTCCAGGGGAAATAGGCCAGGAGCACGCTGACGAAGAACATGTGGATATAGAAAATGGCGCCGACCTCCTTAAACTTGGCCAGGGCCGGCAGCTGGAACGTCGTCAGGCCATAGGTGATCTCTTTGGCCGTGGCGACATCGACTTTGAAGAAATAGCGCATCAAAATGCCGCTCAGAACGATGCCGATAATCAGAAACAGGGGGAAATAGTCGGAGGCCAGCGAAATGTAGCGCACGTTGGCGATGTAGAGCCGCCGGATGAAGAGGTAGAGCACGGCGGCCAACAGCACGAAGCTCGACAGCGAAATCGTGGGCTGACCGATCTGAACGAACGTGTCGATGGTTTCCAGAATCTCGAAGGGTATGGGCAGGGGATCCAGAAAGAAACGGGCATGGCGCAGCAGCACCACCAGGAAGGTATAGTGGAACGCCAGGGCCCCCAGCCACAGAAAAACCTCGAGATCGTAGGCGATGCGGCCGTCCGGATTGACTTTCAACTTGGTGTTCCGGAAGAGGGACCGGAACGTGACCACTTCCAGGAACATCCGCGCCACGACGCCTGCGCTGGTAAAGGGACTGTCGATCTTGTTCTGCGGCAGCCAGTCCAGGGTTTTGGACTGGCCGGCGGTCGTGGGAATACGGAACGGAACGGTCGATCGGGCCCAGTTCAGCATGCGCATGACGAAGCCGACGAAAAAGACCACCACCGCCACATAGGGCAGGATCACCCCGAACAGGAGCTGGAGTCCGAACACGTCGCTCCCGATCCAGGCGATCAGCGCCAGGATACACACGGCAAAAAAGGGATACAGATACTTACCATTCATGGACCTTTACCTCGCTTTTGGATCCCGATCCGCAACGGTGGCGGCTCAAGCGGGATCACCCGCCGCCGGAAGGCTTGCGTGGGGCGGCCGGGATCTTCCATCTGAACCTGAATTTGCGCCTCATCCGGGATCGGCGTTAATAATTAACAATTTGGAATCACTTTAAAATCCCGGTGTCCGGCTGGTTCTCGTCATTCTCGCGAACCAGTCCGGCCCGTGCAAACGCACGGTAAATCTTACTCTGTTCCTCCGTGGCCTTGAGGTGATAGATCTTCTCGCGGCAACGGACAAATATATCGAAGGCGATCAGCAGCAGGCGGTCGATGCGCTGTTCGAAGGCCTGCATTTCGCGACGATCTTCAGTGTTTTTGATTTCTTTAGCGAGACTGGTGCGGAGGATGGATTTAAGGTCGAGGATAAAGGCGGTCGCCTGGGAGGGGGTAAACATGGTCTGGACGGCGCGAATGCGAATCAGCGGGTCCAGGAGGGTGGTCAGTTCTTCGGGCGGCGCATCCCGGAGCAAGGCGTCCAAAAGGGCGTCCATGCTGCGCCGGGCCGTACCGCCGACGGGGTTGGTGAAGGTGTCCGGATTGGACTTGATATACCGGGCCGTATCATTGGGATACGTTCCGCTCAGGAACTCGAACCACTGGTTCAGGATTTGCTTTTTGTGTTTGACGATCGGTTTCTCAAGCCTCATCTGAGGGTGGCTCCGGTACATCGCGACTCCAAGGGGCCAGCCCCTCGAAAGCGGCTTTATTTTCCCTTTGGCGTGGTTGCGTGTTCGTCGGGAAAACCGGTAGATGCTACCGCATTTTCGAAGGAAAATTCTATAATCGAGATGGGTTTGGCTGTCAAGGAGATTCGGAGCAATCTCGATAACTTAGTTTCGGATAGCCGAAAACTGTACTGGCTTCCTAAGTGTTGGTCGTCCGGATCCCGGCCTGTCAATGGGCTTGACGCATCCGCCGCTTGCCTGCCAACCAAGTCAACATGCGGCGGTGCCTCACCATTCCTGAACAAGGGCGGCCCGGCCGGCATGGCTTCGATTGGCATAAATTCGAGCAGATTAGCGCCCTGCACCCCACGGTCCGGCGACGGCTTAAAAACGGCACGATTCATGCTGTGGGGTAGCATAAAGGCGAGCGCAGCAGAGGATTTAAGTCCGCAGTTCCTTCTCTTCCGTGTTTCCCGCCCGAACCGATCCGGATGCTTGCCTGCGATTGCAAACGCCAGGAGGTCATCCATGGGTCGATTCGCCCGCGAGAAACAAACCGTCAGATATCCCTACGTCAGCAGCGACGACAATTTGCTGGTGTCCACGACGCCGCAGTTGGAAGGATATCGGATCGAGCGCTATATCGGTGTGGTGTTCGGCGATGCCGTATTCGACGCCGCCTTCTCCAAACTTGAAGCCCATTTTGCCCGCGACCGGGCCGTGGCCGTCCACAGCATGATCCGCAAGGCCCGTGAAATCGGGGCCAACGCGGTGGTCGGGTTGAGTTTCAACTGCGGGTCTTTTCAGCGTCAGGGGTCCAAGCGCGAAATCTGTACGATTTCGGCCTACGGTACGGCGGTGAAGGTCCGTAGCCGCGATACCGGCTGAGGATATGCGCGGCCGGTCAGTCCGGCGTCCGGTAGCCGGCTTTCCAGTCTTGGCTCCCCCCCTGCTGGTGTTCGGCCAGGGCCTTGTAAAAGGCGCCCACGGCCAGTTCGGCGCAATGAAAGTGGTCGGGCGGCAGGCTCTGAAGAAAAGCGGCGATCATTTCGGGTTTCACATTCCAGGCGGCTGTCACCGTGTGGCCTTCCACCATCTCGGCCAGCGCATTGGCGCAGGCGTTGGTGTTGAGGCAGCCGTCCAACTGGTAGGCCACCTCTCGGATGACCCCGCCGTGGATGGCCACCTGGATCTCGATCCGGTCGCGGCAGGCGCCGACATTCCGGCCCACGCCCGAAGGGTGCGCGAGGATTTTCTGGCGATCGGTGCGAAAAGCCATTTCCAGAAAGGTCTGGGTATGCTCAGGCAAGGCGATGTCCGGATTATTCGTCACAGCCCCCCTCCCTATTCGGTTTGATGACGCCTGCCCGCAGCTGCGGTGAATGCGACGTTTGGTTTAGATCGCGGGCCTGTTCGCCGCCCGTTTCCGATTTGGGCGCAACCTAAACGCATCCCGCCTTGGCGTCAAGGATGTCTCGTGCGGTCAAGCCGCCCACGGCCTGCGTGCGCGCCCGCTGCACGACCGGTGAGCGGCTTGGCGGCAAAACTGCCCGGTGGGCATCACGCCGTAAAACGAACGACCACCAGCGTCTTGTCGTCTTCGGGCAAGGTCCCGCGGGTGAATGCCTTCAGGCGGTCGAAGACGCTGTCGACGATCGCCCCCGCTGAATCGCGGGCCCTTTCGCGGATGACTTCCTGCAGGCGTTGTTTGCCCCACATGTCCCCAAGTGTATTGCGGGCTTCCCAGATGCCGTCCGTGGCAAGCGCAATGATCTGGCCGGGTTTGATGTCGGCCCGGCGAATGGCGGTGTAACGGACGGCTTCGTTCAGTCCGAGGGCGAGTCCCGGGCCGCGCAGCTCCTCGAAGTCGTCCGCAGCGGGGTCGAAGAGCAGGGGCGGGTCGTGGCCGGCGCGCACCCATTCGATGGCCGCAGTCGCCGGATCGACGGCCATCAGGAGCAGCGTCATGAAATGGTGGCTTTGGCGCGTGTCGGAGGCCAGGTGGCGGTTGAGATCCGCCACGATGGCGGCCAGGTTCCCGGGTTGAAGCACCCGCATGCGCAGAAAAGCCCTGGCCGTGGTCATCAGGAGGGCCGCATCCACCCCGTGGCCGGTGAGATCGCCGGCGGCGACCAGCAGCTTCCGTCCGTCCTCGGCTTCGATGAAGTCGAAGTAATCACCGCCGATCTCATCGCAGGGCTCACTCCGGCCGGCGACGTCCAGGCCGGGAATGGCGGGGGCGCGCTGCGGCATGAGGGATTTCTGGATCTCACCGGCCAGCTTCAGGGATTTGTGGTGTTCGGTCATGTCCGTGACGAAGGCCACGCTGCCCAAATGCTCGCCGTTTGACGCGATCAGGTCGTTGCCGTGGAACAGGACCGGAATTTCACGCTCGTCTTTGGAAAGCAGGTGCCCCTGAACCCGGCGGTAATCGGCCGCCATGACGGCGCTCTTCTGTGACATGCAGTACTGGCGGAATTCTTCGGTGCCGAAATCGTAGGGCCTTTTTCCGATGATCTCGCGGTGTTCGTACCCCAGGAGCCGGCAGAAACTGGCATTCACGTCCACGATCCGATGGCTGTCGTCCATGAGGATAAACCCTTCACCCGCCGTTTCCACGATGCGGCGGTATTTATCCTCGCTGGCGCGGATTTTTTTCTCCACCTGCAGCCGTTGAAGCTCGGCGGCCGCGCGGGCGGCGAAAATCTTGAAAATGGCCTGCTGTTGGGCCTGGGCCGGCATGGGCTGGCGGTCCAGTACGGACAGGTGGCCGAGGATGGTGCCTGCCGCGTCCATGAGAGGGATTCCCAGATAGCTGATCGCTTTAAGGTCCCGGGCGTGGTCGTCGTCCGGGTAAAGACTCAGAACGTTATCCGGCAGGTGGATCAGTTCGCGTGAATCCAAAACGGTTTCACAGGCGGTTCCGGCGATGTCGTAGATGAAATCGTGCGTCAGCTGGCCTCCCATCCACAGAGAGATGGCGCGCAGCTGGCGGGTGCGCGGCAGATATTCGGTCACCCAGGCGCCATGGGTGTCCAGAGCCGCCGCCAGGTTGACCACCAGGGCGTCGAAGAAGCGGTCCCCGGTTGCGGTGGCGGTGCCTTCCAGTATGCGGCGAATCGCCGAATTTTCGTCCATGGCCCTCTCCCCCTGCCTTTGGTGTTTGGTGCGCCTGTCGCGTGACACCTGGCGACATCGAGCCTCAACGCTGATTGATCCCACGAAGCGATGTCGGGGTGTCGCGGCCAAGGCCGCTGGTTTTACAGCCGCGGGCATTACCATGCGGCCTGCATGCGAAATCGCCGACCCGAATATGGGAAAAAGGGCGGCCTATCCGGATTTCGTCAGCAAGTCCCGAATGCCCCTCAGCCCGACAACATACCGAAACAGGCGCGGATAATCGAGGGATCCCTCGAAGACCTGCATGTGCTTGGCCCCGATCCGGTCACCGAAGCGCGCCAGCAACGGTTGGCTCAACCCGGGCAGGCGATAGAGAACAGCGGCCAGCAGGCCGGCATAACGGACCTCACGCCCCAGTGTGCGGCGCAGCACGCGGTCATAGCCGGCCAGCGGGGTGCGGTCATGAAAAAAGGCCCTTATGGCTGCCGCGGCCAGCCGGGCCGTGCGAAAGGCGTAATAGAGACCTTCGCCGGTAACCGGATCCACCATGCCGGTCGCATCGCCCACCACAAGCCCTTTGGGATTGGCATAGCTGTTGGCCCTGTTGGGGGCGTACGGTATCGGGTGTAGCTTCAGCGACGTGATCCGGGCGTGCGCCAGACCCTTGAAAACGAGATAGCGCTGGAGATCGCGTCGAATGGTCACCGCCTTGGGGCGGCGGGTCAGAACACCGACGGACAGGTGGCGCTGCTTGGGAAACACCCAGCCGTAGCCCTGGTCGATGACGCCGAAGTCGAAGTCGAAACGGTGGCGGAATGCGTCCATCGTCCGGCCGGAGGGCTCGATTTCGGCTTCCACCGCATTCATGGTGCGATAGCGCACCGCCAGTCCGAGGTGTCGGGCCACCCGGCTGTAGACGCCGTCGGCCCCCACCAGGCAGCGCGTCCGGAAGGCGCCGTCCGAGGTTTCGACGGTCAGGTCGCCAGGAGGGCCGGCGGCGCTTCGGAATCGCACCCCCTCGGCCAGGTGGGCCCCTCGCACGACGGCTTTCTGCACCAGTAACGCATCCAGGCGGTCGCGCATGACCATGTGGACCACCGGTTGGGGATAGGTCCGCTGGAAGGCGATTTGGCCGTCGACCAGAAGGCGCGCCGTTGTGGTGGCGTCCTCGACGACGGGTTCGATGCCGAAGGGCAGCTGCTTCAGCGCACGCGGTGTCAGCCCTCCGCCGCAGGCCTTGTAGCGCGGCAGGCGCTTTTTTTCGACCAGAAGCACATCCTGCCCAGCGGCCGCAAGTTCGTGGGCCAGGAGGGCGCCGGCCGGGCCGGCCCCGATGATGACAACATCGTGTTTGGATCCGATCAAAATGACCCCCCGTGGCAATGATCGCCGGTGGGCATGCCCCCCGACACTCCGGACTTGCAGAGCGTATCTCAAAATCAGGATCAGGATTGCGGAACGGCGTGAGACGGCGATAAACCCGAGCATACACTCCGTATTAAACCCGAATATTTCACGCGTTCGAGATGCTCATTGGCAAGGCAGCAGGGTTGCCGCTGTACGCCTGTACCGCAAGCCCCTGATAACGCGGCCAATGAGCATCTCGGGCACGCCCGCAGGGTGAAATTTTAGCGATGATTTTGGAAAGCGAGCAAAGGTACAAAGTGTCACCTGAAAATCACACCCCGAATAGCTTTGATACCCCTGAATAGTTGCATAAAATTTATTGTGTAGAAAAAATTTCATGAAATGTTCGGGTTAAGCCGGTTCGCAGGGCCGGGACCCTGCGGCTCTGTCCAGAGCCGACTCACGATGCAACGATTGATACAAAATCGATGCTGAATCCCGCAACGCTGGTGGCGCTTGGATGATTCTTGAGATAGGCTCTAACAGTTTGGCGCGGGATCAGGCAAGATTGATTGTCGGGCCGGGTCCACGACGCTGCTTCCCCCTCAAATCCCCGGCGATGGAGGCAACCCTGTGAAACGATCCTACGTCCACGGTTATGACACCGATGAATGCGGCCGCCTGGAGGACCAGGCCCGCACCCTCGAAGACCTGCTCCACCACGGTACGCACTATGCGGCCGGCACACGGGTGCTGGAGGCCGGTTGCGGCACCGGCGCCCAGACCGTCATCCTGGCGCATCGCAGCCCCGGCGCGCGCATCACGGCCGTGGACATCTCAGCAGACTCCCTGGCGGCCGCCCGGCAGCGCCTGAAGGCGCTGGATAGCGCCAACGTGGAATTCCATCTGGCCGACTGCACCCGCTTGCCGTTTGAAGACGATCGTTTCGATCACGTCTTCGTATGTTTCGTGCTCGAGCACATTGTCCGGCCCGAAAGCGTGCTGCAGGAACTCAAACGGGTTCTGAAGCCGGGCGGCAGCCTGACCGTCATCGAGGGCGACCACGGCTCTTTCTACTGCTATCCCCAGACGCTTGCGGGCCGACGGGTGGTGGACTGCCTGATCGACCTGCAGGCCGCCTGCGGCGGGGATGCCCTGATCGGGCGCCGCCTCTATCCGTTGCTCCACCAGGAATGTTTTGAAGACGTGCGGGTCGTCCCCCGTGTGGTCTACGTCGATCCCAGCCGCCCCGCATGGGAGGAGGGCTTTTCCCGCAACACCTTTATCGCCATGGTGTCCGGTGTAAAAAAGGCCGCCATCGACAGGGGGCTGATCGATCCGGGCGGCTGGCAACAGGGCATCGCGGATCTTGAGGCCACCATCGGCCGGGGCACCTTCCACTATACCTTTTTCAAAGCGGTGGCCCGCGGCCCGCGCTCGAGCTGAAGGGAACTTAAGTGGATGAGAGCATCAGTGAATTAGAGAATTAGGAAATTAGTTGATTAGGGCAGCAGCAAACAGAAAACAGAGAAACACGGCAAGGGGAATGGATCAAAAGCCTGCCGCAGGCGACCCCTTAATTCCCTATTTACCATTTCCCTGATTTCTATTTTCTAAATTCCTTTTTTTTAGCCTGCATGATGGCCTTGTACGCCTCCGAAAGGCGGATGAACTCCGTGGGGCGTCCGCCCTGATCCGGGTGGCACTTCAGGGCACGGCGCCGGAAAAGGCGGGTTACCTGGCGGCGGGAAAGGTGATCGAGTTCATCGGTCGCCACGCCGAAGATGCGGCTGGCCTCCTTAAGGGGCATGCGTTTGGGCTCCGGCCAGCGGTGGCGGCGGTGGGCGTTGCGGAACTGATTGATGAGGTTCTGGAGGAAATCGCTGCGCCCGTATTCCAGGTCGAAATACATGAGCAGGTAGCGCACGAGGTAGTCCTGGAGATGGTCGCGCAGGGGCATCCCGGCCCAGAAGACGTCGTCGCGGTTGAGCCGGCAGAGCTCCTGCACGAAATAGTCATCCACGGCTTCCTGATTCAGACCCTGGGGCATGGTCTTGGCGCACAATTCGCTGAAAAAGCGCTGCAGGTCAAAGATCACGTAGACATACGCCTTGCGCTCGTGGGGCTTGAGGATGCGCTCGGCCTGCAGGAAATACTGCTCGATTTCATCGCGCGAGCGGTCGCACACCGGGCGAAAGATCTTGGCGGGCACCCGGCCGATATAACCCTGGTCCATACGGCCGAATCGCAGGAAATGCACCCGGCGTTTGTCGAACAAATGAACGCGCCGGCGCTTGTCGGCATCGACTGCCTGCTTGGGGGGCTGCCGCCGCTGCCGGAACGAGCCGACGGCATAGCGGACGTCTTGATCCACGAACGGCCAGAATAAATCTTCCAGTTCGTCGGCGTCGAAGGCGCCCCCTCGTTCCAGAATGATGTCTTCCAGCCCGGGATCGACATAGAACGACCGCCCTCCCGGGTAGACGATGTACTCGCCCGGGTCGCAACCCAGGTCGACCAGGTCGCGGCTGCGGTAGCAATCCCGGTCCCAGAAGGATTCGCGGATAAAGAAGTGGTACCATTGCTTCTCGGGTATGGCGGCCAGATACATGGCGTCAGGGCCTGGGCCCTATCCCTGCAGCGCCTTCAGCGCAGCTTCGTAGTCGGGTTCGTCGGCGATCTCGGGAACGAGCTGGTTGTAGACCACACGTCCGTTTTCGTCCACGACCACCACGGCCCGTGCGAAGAGCCCCGCCAGCGGGCCGTCGGTGATGCGCACACCGTAGTGCTCGCCGAATTCGGTATTGCGGAAGGCCGAGGCCGAGACCACCTTCTCGAGTCCCTCGGTGCCGCAGAAGCGGGCGTGGGCGAAAGGCAGATCCATCGAAGCGCAGACGGCAACCGCGTTGGGCGCTTTCTCGATATCGGCGTTGAAGCGCCGCACCGACATGGCGCAGGTGGGGGTGTCTACGCTGGGGAAGATATTGAGGACCACTTTTTTGCCGGCGTAGTCTGCAAGGGAGACTTCGTTGAGCTCCTTGTCCACGAGGGTGAAGCCTGGGGCGGTCTCGCCGACGGCGGGTAGGTTGCCGATGGTCTGCACCGGATTGCCTTTCAATGTCACTTGGGCCATGGTTTCCTCCTTGCTGATGGTTGAGTTATTTGCCTGTGTGATCATAAGACCTTTTGCCTGGAAATAAAGCCGGCCTCAAATAACGTCCGATCCACCCTTGGCGCCCATACGGCAGTGCACGGCTGCCGGTCACGCACTGTATTTCGATGGCACCGCAAGAAGGATTCCCGGGGGAAGCCCCTGGCCCGTGGGGCAGTTAGGGATCGCAATCGGCGAGATTGTCGTCGCAGGCGGCCTCGCGGGCTTTCTGGGCCAGGCGGGCCTTGCGCCGGGCCTGGGCCATGCGCAGGCGTTTCTCTTCTTCTGCCCCGCTGACGAGAAGCGGCGGAATCGGCGTGGGCTGGCCCTCTTCGTCGAGCGCCACGAAAGTCAGAAACGCCGAGGCCACATGATGGATGTCGCCGCTCAGCAGCTCCTCGGCCTCCGCCCGTACGCCCACCTCCATCGAAGTTCGGCCGGTCAGATTGACGCGAGCCTTCAAAATCAGGAGATTGCCCACGAAGGCCGGGTTGATGAAGTCCAGCCGATCGATGGAGGCGGTGACCACGTTGCGGCGGGCGTGGCGGAAGGCGGCCACGCCGCCGGCGCTGTCGATGTGTTTCATGATCACCCCGCCGTGGATGTTGCCGGCCGGGTTGGCGTCTTCGGGCAGCAGGAAGTGGGTCAGGATGGCGCTGCTTTGATCGGGAGATTTGCCTTGCATCACGATGTCTCCTGGAGTGGGCCGGGGCGCCCTTCAGCGTGCCCGGATCTGACAAAAAGTTTCAAAATAGGCGGCGTTTTCGCCGGTTGTTGAAAGGGCATCGGCCGTGAGCACATTAATGGCGCCGCTGTGGTGCCACCAGCCCTGGTAGACCTGGGCCGTGCCCGGCGGGATCCGGGGGGTGATCACGACCGTGGCCGCCAGTTCGCCCTGCAGGCTTGTGAGGCGGACCGCATCCCCCGTCTGGAGACCGCGTGGCCGGGCTTCCGCCGGATGCAGGCGAACCTGCGGAGGGTCGCGGCGGTCCATGAAATGCTGGGAATGCATGGCATGCCGGTAGTGCGTGCTGAGCAGTCTCAAGGGAAAGTCGCGGTCCGGCCGAGCGGGCGCTACGAAAACGGGCAGGGGCGCGTGACCGTCCGCCGCGGCCCGGGCGGAGTAAAATTCGTATTTTCCCGAGGGGGTGGCAAAATGGCCGTCCGCCCAGGGAACATCGTCGTCAGGGATGCGAACGGATTGGCTGCGGAGTTCTTCCCAGGTGATGCCGAGTGATTCCATCAGCGGTCCGGCGGTCCGTTGCAGAAAGTCCCCGGGCGCAACAACGGGGAAATCGTCGAGGCCCATTCGACGGGCAAGGCGCTGAAAGAGGTCGTACTCGCCGATGACGCCCGGCGGCGGCGAAACGATACGCGGGGAGTGGTTCAGGTAGGGGGAAAACATCGATGAGCAGACCAGGTCCTCCTCCTCGAGGATGTGGGTTGCGGGCAGCACGAGATCGGCGGCGCGGGCGGTGTCGGTCATGAACAGATCCACCACCACCTTGAACGGCACCCGCGCGAAGGCCCGACGCAAGCGCTCGACGTCGGGCATCTGGACGAGCGGATTGGCCTTGGCGATCATCATGGCTTTCACCGGCGGTTCCTGGGCCGTTTGGAGAAAACGGGCCATCCGGGCCAGGGGGAAACTGCGGTGCCGCACCGCGTGGCGCCCGCCGTCCAGGGCATCGGTGTTCAGGCGGCGGCGGATCGAGCGGTTGGCGTAATTGGCTCCCCCGCCGGAAATGCCGATCTGCCCGGTGAGGGCGGCCAGAGCGTCGATGCAGCGCACGGTTTCACCACCGTTGACGTAACGCTGCAGGCCGTATCCGATGATGATGCAGGCCGGCCGCTGATCGGTGTAGTGGCCGGCCAGTTCCGCGATCGCATTCCCGGGAATACCGGTGGCATCGGCAGCGGCGCGCAGGTCAAAGGCGGCGAGACTTGCACGCCATCGCTGAAACCCCACGGTGTGCCGATCGATAAAACGGCGGTCGATGCGGCCGGTGTCCATCAGATGCCGGGCCATACCCAGGGCCAGGGCCCCGTCCGTCCCGGGCCGGGGGGCAATGTGGCCATCCGCCCAGTCCGCCGTGGCCGTGCGCAGCGGATCGATGACCAGCACCCTCCCGCCGCGTTCCCTTACCGTTTTCAGGATGGGGATCAGGTGCGGGCTGGTCTCCATGGGGTTGCGTCCCCAGACGAGCACGGTGCGGGCCCGGGCGATATCGTGCGGGGCGTGCCCGCGTGCATCGCCGAAGTCGTAGCGCTGCGCGGCGATGCCGGCCGCCCAGCAGAGACTTCCGCGGGGCATCGTGACCCCTCCCAGGTGGTTGAAAAACATGCGATCCACGCCTTTGAGCAGCCCGCCGTAGCCGCTGTCGGCGTAATAGAGGATGGCGCGGCTGTCATAATCCCGGCAAGCCTGGTGAAAGCGCTGGGCCATCACCTCGATGGCGGCTTCCCAGGATACGGGCTGCCATCCGGCCGCGCTTCGGCGCAAGGGCTCGCGCAGCCGGTCGGGGTGGTACAATCGCTCCAGAAGTTTCTTGCCCTTGGTGCAGGCCTTGCCCCGGGTCAGCGGGTGCGCTCGATCACCGCGGATGGCGATGACCCGGCCGTCTTCGACGACGGCCTCCAGGCGGCAGGCGTCGAAACAGTCCAGCGGACAGGCAAAAGGAATGTTCTTCTTCATGTGCGGATTTTTCCGACCATGAGATGGACGCGCTGGCCGCCGTGGGACAGGACATAGCGGCGGGCCCGGATGCCCAGAAGATCGGCCAGCCGCCGGCTGGGGGCGAACACCGCGGCCTTCCAGCCCTTGAATGCCGATTTCAGGTGGCGTCCGATCGTCCGATAGGATTGCTCGGCCATACGGCGGGAACCCAGGCGCCGCCCGTAAGGCGGATTGAGCACCACGATGCCGCCCGCCGGACTCAGGGCCGGGCCGCTGAGCTGCTCGAACGCAAGGTGGTCGACGCGAATGGCGTCACTCAGGCTGCATCGATCGATGGTTTCCATAAGTTGCCGGGCGGCGGCGGCATCCCGGTCCGAGGCCATGATCAGCGGACGCGGAAATTTCGATTCCGGCGGTGAAACGGTGCGGCGGATATGGCGCCAGCGGCCGGGCCGGAAAGACGGCCAATCCTCAAAAGCGAATTGGCGGAACCACCCCGGCGGAATCCGTTTGGCCGCCAGGGCGGCTTCGATGGCGAAGGTGCCGCTGCCGCACATGGGGTCGCAGAGCACCTCGCGGCCGGTGTAGCCGGCCCGCATCAAAACACCGGCTGCCAGGGTTTCACGCAGGGGGGCCTGGCCGCCCGTGGTGCGCAGGCCGCGCTTGTGCAGGTTGGCGCCGCTGCTGTCGATTGAGAGCAGGCAGCGGTCGCGGTCCAGGCGGGCATAGATGCACGGATGCGGGCTTTTGCTCGCCGGCTGTTCCGGGGCGGAAACCGAATCGCGCATCCGCTGACGGATGGCATCCAGGAGGCGCTCGGCCACGGCGCCCGAGTGGTAGAGCCGCGAGCGGTGGGCGCTCACTTTGACATCGATGGACACACCGGGCGACAGATAGAGTTCCCAGGGGACGGCCCCGGCTTTTTGGGCCAGGGCTTCGAAGGTTTCCGCGCGGAATTCACCGATCCGCATCAGGAAACGGTGGGCCGTGCGGCACATCAGGTTGGCGCTGTAGATGTCGTGCAGGCGGCCTTCGAAGGTGACGCCTCCCTTTTCGACGCCCGTGATGGCAGCGCTCTCGGCGTATTGCTGTATCTCCCTGCGGCAAAGTGATTCCAGGCCGGGGGCGGTGACGGCAAAAAAAGTCTGCACCGGTCCGATGATGTGGCGTTTGATGCGGCGCTCGAGGGCGGCGCCGGTATTGGGTGCGGCGGCGGCTTGCATGGCGGCGTTCAAGACGGCCGGTGACCTTCCTCTCCCCGGCCGCATGGGTCTGTATAGGCGATTATCGCCCGTCAGGCAAGGTACGGCCAAAGCAGCTGCCGCCAATAAAAAAGGCGGCACCCGTGGGTGCCGCCTCTAAAAAGAAAAATGGCGCTCTAAATAAAGCGCCAAGCCGCGCCTTCGGCCGAGGGCCTTCGGCCCGTTGGAGGCACGGCCTTCGGCCGCGTGAGGTTGGAGGCTTGCCCTCCGGGCAAGTTAGGCAACAAATTTATACACGGTGTGGCTTTTGCCTCAAACTTTACTTTGCCGAAGGCAGCATGCCAAAGGCTTTCTTCAGTTGCTTTCAGCTTTGAGCTTGGCCCTCAGCCGCAGGCAGTCGCTTTCAGCTTTGAGCTTGACGCTTTCAGCTCTGCCGTATTCAGTTTCCTCCAACCTCCAACCTCCAACCTCCAACGAAAGCCGCAGGCTTTCCTGGTTGCGAAGCAACCCCGCTCTCACCCCCCGTAGTAATAGCCGTAGCCGGGCTTGCGAGTCAGCTCCTTGCGGTTCATGACGAAGCCCAGGAACTTCTCCTGGGGGATCATCTGCAGGGCGGCCTTGATGTCGTTGTTGGGCGTACGGCCCTCGGAGACCACCATCAGGATGGCGTCCACGATTGGGGCGAAGGCCACGGCATCGGCCACGTTGATCAGCGGGGGCACGTCGAAGAAGACGTAGCGGTCGTCGTAGCGGGTCTTCATCTCGTGAACGAGTTCTTTCATGCGGGTGCTGCCCAGCAGCTCGGTGCTGTTGCCGATGGTGCTGCCGCCGGAGATGATGGTCAGCTTCTCGATCCCGGGCCAGGTGATCAGGTCGTTCATGGGGGTGTCGTAGACAAGGTAGTCGCTCAAACCGGCCTGGCTGTTGTACCCCAGCTTCTTGTGGACGGCCTGCTGCTTGAGATCCGCGTCCACCAGCAGCACCGTGTTGCTGAATTCCCGTGCGAAGGTGAGGGCCAGGTTGATGGCCGTGGTGGTCTTGCCGTCCCCCGGGTTGGGGCTGGTGATCATGACCGTGTTCCAGCCCTTGGGCCGCGTGCGCTGCAGGATCTGCGTGCGCAACAGCTTGTAATGCTCCATGACCGGCGAGTCTGGATCGATACACAGGCAGCGGTTGGCGATCAGCGCGTCCGGGTCCAGATGAACGGCTTCGGACTGGCTGTAGGTCGGGGAGTTCCACCCCAGCCTCTGATCGTCTTCACCCGCAACGGCCTCTGCAGGTACGTCCTCCCCGAGGGATCTTTCGATTTTTTTTAGTTTTTTTAACACGTTCTCAGTCCCGTTAAGTTATAGCGAGGGGCTGGGCCTTCGGCCCGCGTTAGGCTTGGCTTTCAGCCAAGTTAGGTTTGAGGCTTGCCCTCCGGGCAAGTTAGGCAACTGCTTTTGATTTCGGTTTTGCATTGGCCTCGAACCTCCAACGGTTGTTTCGCAACCTCTCCTCCATCCTCTATCGAAAGCCAAAGGCTTTCTCGCCTCAAACCTCCAACAGGCGCGCAGCGCATATGCCTCCAACCTCCAACGGGCGCGCAGCGCCCCTACCTCCAACGAAAGCCGCAGGCTTTCAAAGCGCCAACCGCCGCATCAGCTTGGCCCAGAAGATGTCCAGGTCCATCACCAGGAAGTGAAACACGACGATGGCCAGCGGAATGGCAGCCAGGGCCGAGACGATCTTCACCCGGCGCATCAGGAGCCGGCGCGCGGCCTCGACCGGGGTCACGATCACCGGGATGCCCGAGAGCACCGGGAAACCGGTC
>JAAUYG010043571.1_pt1 | contig 31525 bp, 27 predicted proteins | sample 7278091 | NCBI WGS metagenome assembly JAAUYG01 (sample SAMN14350201, study PRJNA611818) | marine sediment metagenome | isolation source: surface marine sediment (0.6m) | place: French Polynesia: Moorea | collected 2018-08 | reverse complement strand
CATTTTTTTTGGCTCAACAATATTTGCTGTTAATCCAGTGTCCCACTTTATACATATAATACCCCTGTACTTCTCGATTGTGCTTTTGTCGCATACTACGCAAAACAAATTATAATACATCTAAGTTGAGTACATAAATAAATAAATAAATAAATAAATAAATAAATAATAAATAAATAAATAACTGATATTAAATAAATACACTTCTAAATAATGGTGTCGTGTAGTTCTTAATCAATGTCTTATATCTGTGACTGTCTCCTACAGCTTCAACAGGACTCCGTGGCGATTGAGAAGGGTAGAGCTTCCATCAGACGATCCCCAAGTCTGCGTTCTACAGGCGGTGCCAAAGCAGGTGTAGCCAGAAAGTCCAAGGTGTGTGTTCAACTAAATCACCAGCAAATACCTGAAAGCGGGACTACAAAGTCACCGGAGGAAGTCCACGTGAGGACGGAAAAGCAGCAAGATGCCGTTGACGATGGAACAGAACGACTGCAGCTTGAGTAAGCGAATACAGACACTACAGCTGAGCTCTTTAATTAATAGTATTAATTAAGCATAGTGCATATATAAGTAATGGGTTGGGTGGGGCACTATCTTATTAGTTAATGGCAGATGCAGCAGCAACGAAGAAGAAGAAGAAGAAGAAGAAGAAGAAGAAGAAGAAGAAGAAGAAGAAGAAGAAGAAGAAGAAGAAGAAAGAACAAAAAGAAAAGAAAGGTGGAACAAACAAGAAAGAATTCAGAAATTACCACTATCTTCAAAACACGAGTTAAATTTCCGGCAGTATTTAATATTTTTATGTGCATTTTCTATTCAGGTTGAAGCTTGTCGAGCTAGTACGTCGCCAGGCCAAACTCCAGTCCAAATTACAGGAACGGCTGGCAAACCGAGGTAACTAAACAGGCATATTCCAAGAAAGCCCACAACATATGTAAAGAAGTCAGATTCACAAACTCTCTAGGCGGAGATCTCAGTCAACCGTGAAAGCAGTAACGCACAGGTTTAGAGCTGAATCCAAAATGCTGAAGAGGTCAAAGCTTGCCAGCCTTTGAGAACAAGGCATTGGGGTAGGGTGGGGTGTAGGTAGTTTCTATTTACGCTACGATCTTGTTTATGTTAGAATTTAGTTTGTTCACTTGAAGAGATAGTGAAATTCAACGAATCCCCAAACCAGAAATACTAGTAGCAATTGGAGCAGAATTTTTTTTCAAGGGAATCTTTTTCGCCAAAAAAAAAATTACGAAAGATAACAGAGATGCATTAACTTATGAACAGATATGACAAACTGAGGAAAAGCTATAAATGCAAGCGGATCGCATCGTTACACATAGCAATCAGTCATCCCATCAGGCATATACAATACTCTGTACTTGGAAGAGTAGCTGCATGCCTGTCTCGCTTCATATAGACGGCCATGCCACGTGAATACATGGCAGCTCCAAACCGGTAGTAAATGTTTTGTCTACACCCAGTTTACTGTAAAAACAACGATCCCTATTTAATTATTAGGAAATATCTCATCTGTTTAAATTTGAGACTGGCGCTTTATGACTTCAAATGTGGTTGTGATCTCGGTAAAAACATGTATACAGGCTATAAAATTTTACATATAACAGCTGAAAAGCCGCTTGCTACTCGATAATTAGCCCAAAAAGGTACACTCTTGAGATTTAATTTAATTTATATTTACATTTCCAGAGAACCAGGACCATAAAATCCAGAGAAAGATAACAGTATCCAGAGCTCATAGCCTCCTCAGGAAAACCTTGACAAGGCGACCAAGCCAAAAGCGGCGACTAGGCGGCAAGAACAAAGAAATGTTGGGCGATCTTTCCGGGACTTCTCGACGGCAGTGAATGATCTTCTAGCTATGTGCGACTGTGGTGTTGAGCGGAAGCCATATACATATGACTTTATGGTGCATTATGCACGTTAGCTACATATCGGTTTCTCGCAAGGAAAAAAAAATATGTCAAAAGACTGACAGATCGCTTCTCGCATGTCGATCTAGCTGATATATATTGTACAGTTGGTGTTTGGTAATGATATACACGGGTATATACATGTTCTCATAACCTGGCTGTAAGAATAATACTAAAGTCCATGCACATCTCCCTAGATCGTCGCTAATTTAATACTCTACTGTTAGTATGTTGCATTAGTTTAGCAGTTTGTCGAAAGTATAATGATCAGACCTGCTCACTTATATGAGTTAAAATGATACACGATATCTACTGATATGTCGTCTGACTGAAAAAAGTGGTGAAAATGAGTTTTACGTGCATTTATGATATATGTTTTGTTAATTATATTAATTTGTGCTATAACCAAGACGTGGTGAATAAAAATTATACACTCATGTCCACCTTCAAGAATATTATAATGAGGGTTTTTTTGGCGTTTTGCTTAGTAGTGCCTGTCAAATAGTGTATTACTAATTTACACTATGTTATATGTTTCATTTGTTATTGTATATAAACGTAAGTGGAATTACTCTTTACGTCACTAATTTTACATCTGTATAATCACTTCGTTGATAAACGATACACTTTCAAATACAGCATGAATTTGCATGTGTGATCAAATCTCTTTTCATGGTTGAAGTGTGTTCTCGTGCAATAAGCATTTTTTACAATTACCTGATCATCTGATCATACCAAGTTACGAAATCAACACTCTGATTTATGTGAGAAGCTTTTCATTTGGTATTCGGCAATTGTTTTTCTTTATTTTTTTGTTACTTTTAAATTTTTAGCGTTTCACCAATTATCTCATTTTCCGAAATGTCTGCTCCAGTTTGACTGATAGATACAAAAAATACACAAACAAACAAACAAACACGATAGGATCACCTCTCACCCCCCAATCAACATTCTGGCTTGTCATCTTCATGTATCCACATTAGCTATCACATGGTAGTACTATGGGTAAGAGAGGTTGTGGTTTACGACAACGCAAAAGGCAAACCATAGTACTTTAAACCTTACGTAGACGATACTACTAAGTCCCACGTAGTCCTACATGGGAGGTATTATGTTATTTAGCTCTTAGTATCCCCTACGTGGGACTTATCTTTTTTCCAGAGGTGGCACGAATACGTCACCGCACATATAGCCTTTAAAACACCGTCACTAATACTAAAATGACCTGCCAGACATGTATATATTCTAATATTCTTCAAAACAGACAGCTCGGCGAGTCATTAATTAGAATACAGTCGTCACCATATGACGACAGCAAAAGCCTCGGTTATGCCAAAAAGTACTACACGTAGTACCATTTATAACCGAGGTGCTTGGCTACTTTTTACAACCACGCAGGGTGTACTGGTGAGGGGTAACAATTGGTGACATTCCTGTGCCAGAGAACAACCGAATATGGAGAAGCAAAGAAGCCAACAATGCGTGTCCAAGCGTAATATATGTGCGTCATTCCTATCATTCTAAAAAAAAAGGCTAATAATGCATTTGTGGAGATGTCCTAAAAGAAAAACATTCGAATGTAAACATTACCTTGAAGAACACACAAAATGGCGGGGTTTGATGTTTTTAGTATATTTATTTTTAGCACAGATGCCTTTGTGTACACCTTCAATAATTTCTCCCCAACCATTGATGACATCATTGCAGGTGGTGGTCGCAGGGTTGACGTTACAATGCCTGATCATGAGACAGAGACCACAGCGGATATTTTTTAGCAGGTCTTCGCGGGGTCCTCACATCACTGCACATAACCCGCTAGCATAAATCACAGGGCGGGTCACGGTTGGATTGGCTTGGATAAGTGAAGTTCGGCTGGGTGTATCTCTGTATACGTGTCGTTGACAGTGTGTGCCTGGTCGTGCCCAGTAAACTTTAACCAGGCGAGTGTCAGCATGAGGTTAGCCACCCTAGTCACGACCTGCCAGCATAGTACCACCACAGGCCGTGGCCCACGGGTGACAACTGCTACTGAGCTACCGCTTTATACTGTACAGGAAAGAGATGCTTGTACCAGGAACTGGGACCAATTAGCACAGTATATATTAATTAGTAATATTTCAGCATCACCAGAATAACCGGTAAGTGCATAGTCATTGTGCTAGTCATCCGGTTTATGTTCTTGCAAACGATACTTATGGGGTTATTGGGTCAGTATGTCATACAGAAGCTGTATCGGCATTTGTCAGTCACTCGATCAGCATTTATTACCGTGATGACAAAGCCTGCTGGTGACCGATGGTTGTGGTAACTGTACTATGAAATATAATGGGTAGCTGTTAATACGAATGCAATTATTTCTGAACTTACAGGGTCTCTAAGAGAACAGACAACCTGTAGCTTAGGCCTATCATACTTCCTGCTAGGCGAACCATGTAACCCATTCTCAGATTGTTTCGTGCGAGAAACGTACATTACATAAAGAAATTCCGACACTGCTCATCCTTTCAATGAGGGCAGTCAAGCGTTATGTTACTTTGCGACTCTTCGGGGCATACATTGGAAAGGTTTTGAGTCACCTTAAACAACAGATAGCTAGAACTCCTGTTATCTACTCACGATGCTATTAATCACTAGAAAAAAAGAGAGCTTAAGGAAAATCGTTTTTATAAGTAAAGACTTCAATAAATCAAGTGCATGGTTATTGTGGGCCACATAGCCAATGCACCTTCACCAAGTGTGATAAACGCAGCCACCTTTATTTTGTGGCACCCTCCTGATGTTAGCATTGAAGCCGGGGACCCTTACGATTTAACTCCAGCAACTACTCCCGGCAACCGTACTCTATAATATAAAGATTGTTCCATACTACTAATAAAGCTATATATCAAGTATGTTACAACTTCACATGTTGTCTATTTGCAGTGTGTCCATCCCATCCAAGAGGACAAGACCATGGTAACTGTCGCTCCCCCCGCAGACAGCGTGGCGGAGCTGGCTCTGAAGACCTACACCCTATATTTCCTCCTCGCGGCGATCGTCCTGGGGGCTCTTCTCTTTCTGGCTATCAAACGCACGTCTAAGCTATGCTGCTGGAAAGTCATCTACGGCGTGAAGAAGCATTACCCTAGTACGGCCGACATCGTGGCTCCCAGAACTGACGTCACCAACCCGGAAGAGACCGCGGAGACAGACACCCAGTTCCGAGCCCCGTCTGTCCTCGCCAGCCTGCAGGACAGGTACGATAAAAAGTCTCTCAAATCCTCCATCAGGTCTTCGGTGTACGGGTCCACCCTGGCAGCATCAGAAGCCGGTCTCTCGTCGTCCTATCGCTTCAGTAACTCCCGGCAGGCCAGGGACAGGGAGCGGATCAGACGCTATATGGAAATCTCCATAGACGACCCCGTGGGAGAAGGCACCGGAAACAGCGTCAGCGATAGGAAACCGGTCATGAGCGACTTAGCGGAGGATGATACCCTGAAAGGGTCTAGTCAGGTTGAGGGTATGAAATACGAAGACTCCACCGTGGGTTCGACGATCAAGGGTGGAGGGTCACTCTTAACGCAGAGCTATGAAATGAACCCTCTGTCGTCAGGTGATATGGATGATATAGAAAATTACGAGGACAAAGAATACGAGACTGGTTCTACGGTGAATTTGGTCAGCGACGACCAACCAGAATCCTATCCAGAAGCAGCACAAGGAATGGAGTCGCAGTCGAGGAAGTTCCGGAAGCATGAACCTTCTGGATTTTCGCGTTCGTCTCTGCACAAGGCCAGCCGGAGAAAGGAAGCTGCTGCCGCTTTCCGGTGATCGCATCCTTATATGGTGAATGACTGGCAGCAGCTGTGTGATCTATAGTAGTTCTGCCCAGCATTTTGGATTGGTACGAATCTGAGCTAATGTTCTACGGCTCCTTGCTTGCTTGTTAATTAGAGATTGTATCAAGACAGTCTGCAGTGTATGGTAGGGTTTAAACGTGTGCCTAGTGTGGTTTGTGGGCACCTACGGTACTCGAACACACCAGGATCACTAAAACATCCCACTGTTCAAAAAGCGTAATAAATGTGTTTATGTATCAATAGCTAAAACAAATCATACATTAATAATTATTTGCAAATTTGCATACTCTGTACTAAATATGTTAGATCAGAGGTGGATTTCTTCGTACAGGATCAAGGCTAATCGGTCTCTCAATCCCATGTCCCGAGAAGTTTTAACTACCCCAAAGGGTCAGCTTAGGCATAACCGGTCTTGGGAGACCACTCCTATTGGTCATAAATTTGTCATTTCAAAATATACGTTCTTTTATGATTGAAGACCACATGGACACAAGATACCAGGAAGGAAGGAAGGATTTGCGGGGGCTAAACTGGGGAGGTGGTGGGAATTTGAATAGTTTTAGGGAGGCCATACTTTGGGCAAGCTGTTCGAGGGAACGAGCCCATATGCGACGCTGACATGGAAGCAAACGAACTATTTACTGAAGGTAATGGTTACATGTACTGTTAGGGTTGTTATTGTCCTCAGTAGTCTCCATAAAAGTTCTTTGGGGAGGGCCCTATAAATCTGTATTTATGACAGGTTCAGTTTCACTGAAATGTAGAATCTCCTGCCAGGAATAAGTGGTCTTCCAAGACCACATCTAGGTGGTCTTTCACATCAGTGGTCTCTCAAGAAGGGTTCCTCTGATTTATCAGAGCCAGAAGATATGAATTCACGAGAAGGCGTTTTCAAACAACAAGCCCTTTCACAGGCTATGTTTATTACATGTATGTTAAAACATGTATGGTACAAGATCACATTCGAAACCGATAAAACTTAATATAGTCCAAAAGAAAAGAACGTCGTCCATAAACAGGCTGCCGAATAAATATACTGTATAACACTACATGCAAAGTCCAGTATGCAACTCGCTGCTCTTAGTACAAGTTTAGAAGCAACCATCACAAATTACATCACCCATGATACATGTATCTCGGTTGCAAAGACAGATCACCAAGGAAATCTCCGTGATGAAGATGCATGCAGATCATACATCACGTTTTAGTTACAAAAAAGATCTATCATCTGGTATGTCTCACAGTTACACAGATCACCAAGTATGTTTCCATTGCAAAGATAGATCACCAAGTATGTTAACTTTCAATTGTAAAGTGAGATCACCCAGCATGTTTATTGCAAAGATACATCACCCAGCATGTTTAAGTTACAAAGATCGGTCATTCAGCATGTGTCAGTTGCAAAGGTGGATCACCCAGCATGTTTCAAATTGTAAACAGGTGGATCACTCAGCATGTTTCAATAGGAAAGGTGGATCACCCAGCATGTTTCAAATTGCAAACTTTTTAAGATAGATCACCAGCATGCCTTGCTTATGAAAATATATGACACGGCATGTCCCATCATATGTCTGTTACAATTTAAGATCTACATGTATAATCCAACATCTCAGTTACATCACCCAGCATAGCTCTTGGTTACAGACTTTAATATATTATCACCCAGTGTATGTCACAATTCTCGTCTAATTCTGTGTATATTCTCAATTCTAAAAAAAGCTTCTTAGAAGCACAAGGATATTGAACTAAACAGAATCTTATGAAGCTGAACTATGATCTTGGATTATAATAGTTATGTAACTACAGTGTCTTCAACATAACATACCCTAGTTAAGCCACCAGAGCTTTGCAAATTAGTTTTGCATTAGTAACTCACACGCAGCTGAAACAGTCTCACTTTATATCATATAGATATTGGACAATAGTTGTCTCTGAAGGATTCTTGGATTCTAGGTTTCTTGATTCTTACAGGTAGTGAAAACATTGTCTATTTACGAAAGAAAGAATTTTCTCCTTCATGCAAAAAATAATAACTTTTTATGCTTAATAATTCAACAAAAACATTTTACATTCTGTCTCCTTGACACAACTCCTCACTGAAGTCCAGCAACTAGACAATGTCATCTGAATAAGTTTACAATGATTGGCTGGGGAGAACTCTAAATGTGTCATTGCCATGGCCTATGCTGGAGTTCTGAAAAATAATTTCCGGTAAATCTTAGGATGATGAATTCCTGTTTGAATTCTGTCTAACTGTGTGTTATCTGCCTCCACGACTGGCCTGGGATGACTGGCTGTCTGTAACACCGGCGGATTTACTTTTCTTTCCATTTTTCTGCAGTTTTCTGGCTCGACGTGTACCTCTCGAGGTGGGGCCATTTTTTTCGGTGAAGAGAATATTCTGGAAGAAAAGATTGCAACGCCGTCAGTGATTGGCACTAAGTGTAACAATAAGAGGGTGGATTTACTGAATAGAACATTGTACAGGGTTGTTTTTATTGTTGTGTATTTTACATACCGCGGATATACATGTACAGTAGTCCCTCTCTAATAAGGACATGCCTTCCGCCAAATAAAACTATCCTCATTAGAGAGGTGTCTTTTGGGGAGAGGGAGGATTTAAGACATACACAGTGTTTGATGCCAAATAGTTCTGTCCTAAAAAGAGTGGTGTCCTTTTAAGAGAGGGACCACTGTATATATTGCCATGAGGTAAAATTCGCGGTCATCCCATCTGAGCTATACAGCTGTCACTCATGGTATGGGCCAGAAATATACATGTAACATGTCGAATCACATACTATATTAAGTGACGGAATATGGAAGCCAAAGCTCTGCGGGAAGGCTATACCACATAACTGCCATGACTTCATTTAGAACATCTAAGTGAAACGTATTAAAAGTACTGTTCAGAAACGATACTACTGTCTGTTAAGATTTGCAGCGAAAGTTTCATGGAGCCTTTTTGGAGTTAGGGTATGAGGTGACAAAGTTTGGTAAAACAGAAAATTAATGTGGTGGAAGCTATCACTGACACTGCGACATCAGGAGCTATCGTGGGACTGATTCACAAAGAGTTATTTCCATAACACATGTAAGTTATGCATCTGGTAAAAAAATGTTACTCTGGTTATACATGTACAGTGGAACCCTATTATAATGCTGATGTCCCAAGGTATAACCTGCGCTATAACTGAAACAGCCCTTTCTGTTCAAAAATGGGGTCAAAATGATGAAAAACGGCCTTATACATATACTGAATTTCTTGTAAACTTTGGGGCCCATGAGTAACCCGTGCTATAAGCAGGCAAGCTGTATAATAAGGATGTTATAACAAGATTTCACTGTATTCACCAAAGTTGCATCTTCTATGAACCAGTTTTTTTTTTCGTTTGCCCACGTGAATAAGTTTAGTATTTTGGAGCACCGACATACCTGCTCGTCTAGAAAGTCTTTGATGATGTGCAGTCCCATGGCTACCCCTGTGGCACTCTTCAATGATCGATGCAACTCAAACAGGTCCAGCGGCTGCAGGAAAAAAGTAGCATGGAAGATCCAGTAGCGCAATGCAAAATTTTATCTGAAGGATTCACGATCATGTCCAAATAAGCAACTGCATTTAGTTATCTCAATAAGGTATGTAATTTGTTTATTATCAGTGACATGTTCCATACATAACATTAACAATAACAACTGGAACTCAGCCAGAATAGACTTATATGTCACTTTAAACAAGAGAACATTAAACTCGCTGTAGCAGATAGTATAGCTTTAGCAGGTTAATATTCATCTAAGAGTTTAGGCTGGATTTTTGTCTTAATTTACAAAAAAAAAAAAAAAATAACCTTCAAACAAACTTTAGGCATACTACTTAACCATAATCTTTGAAATATATTTTTTTTTTTTTGGGGGGGGGGGGGCCCCTTTACCTCATAATGCAGAATCTGTAGATGGATTTCTTCCTCAGATGTGAGGTAGTCACGGATCTGGAAAGGTAGGCAAATGGATATGAGACAGAACTTTCAGGTAGCCTATTCCCATCTTAACCACAGAAATGTTGCTCCGAGATGCCAAGAGGAATACCAAGCAAGCACAGCCATGCCAGTATTCAAACATTTAAACATTTAGTGGAAACGTTTTTTTACATGCTTTGTAGGTACGCATGTTTATTTATATTTCGGTTCATGTCTTACAATGCAGATCAGGAACAACATACAAAGGTTCTGAAAAAGAAGTCATGAAACCATGGCGGTGACTAGAAGCTACAAGTCACTGCTAACTGAGCCAAGATGACCCAACCCAGTTAGGCTTTAAACATGTTAAAAAGTTTTGACAAAACAGGAATTTCATAACATTACCATCAGACTAAACTCAATGCATGCATAATACATGTGTACAGTCTGTACACAACCATACCAGTGGATCATACCAGAGAGTTCATCGTATTCATTGTACTTCTGAAATTAGTATTACGGTACAGTAAAACCTGTCTTGAGAGACCAATGATGTGAAAAGCCACCTGTCTTCAAGGACCACACATTCCGAGCAGAACATCAAACATTTCAATGCAACTAATAAAGCCTTTCATAAAAGACAACCTGTCTCGGGAGACCACATTTTTATGGCGAATACTGCAGTCTCTCCAGATAGGTTTCACTGTATACATTGGACCACATAAGTACATGTTGTACATATGTTAGTGTTACAGACACTGGTTATCTACTAGTAAGATCAGCCTACCATCTGGTGTTTAGCCTTTATGTCACGTTTAGACATCTTGCCGCGTGATGCGGTATCGTCACAGAGAATGCTTTCCTCGGGTAACTCGACAGCGTCGGTGTCACTGGGAAATGAAAGCACAGACATAGTAACATTAAACTTTTACAAAAACAACTTGGCTGGCATTACAAGTACTATACACGTAGACTTAAAACGTCATAATTCTAAACTCATAAATCTCTATAAAAAGCTTTGCCAGTCTGTGAAATACCCAGTTCTAATTGATAATTCATCCATCTAGTTAATATGACCGGATCTCCCCAGTCCCCAGTGCAAGAGTGTGTCTGTTATTCATCATGTTTATGGTGCAGCTCAACACAGAGGTATAACATCTGCATAATACTCCTTTAGAGGTCCTGCAGATTACCACCCATAACTAGAACATACTGTTCTCTAGGTATATGTTCATCTAGGTCCAGATAGCAATAAAAAAATTAATTTATAATATGGTTATTGCCTTGAAAATGCAGGGCTGAAAATGTCCACCACCTCCACCCCCCCAAAGAGACAGACACTACCAACTTAACCCACTTGCAGCAACATATTGCATATTTATACCTACTAACTATAGGGGCATCTTTGCTGGGCTGGAAAATTCTCAAAAAAAATTAAGTCTAAGTTTTGGCTTAAGTCGCTAACCTCAGGCCTCGGTTTCATAAAATTAAAGACATCTTTACAGTGGCCTAGCAGGTCTCTGTAAAGACATCTTTATGTAAAGATGTCTTTAATTTTTATGAAACACACGCCAGCAATGTGATTGGCTAAGAATCAGACTTAAGTCAAAACTTCGACCTAAGTATTTTTTTCGAGCACCCCAGCCCTGGGAACTGTATCATAAATATGAGAACACATCATTAGCACTGATTAGCTTGTAAAATCTGTTTACCTAGTTTGAGAGCTAGGCAAATCACTTTCATCCTCGCTGTTGCTTTGTGGTGGACTACAGTTTGTCACAGAAGCCGTGTTCTTTGACTCCAGTGCCTTTTTATTGTGCCGGCCCTCTTTACTGTTTTTGTTTTTTTGTGCCCTGGTGTCCGTGGCAGACTGCTTCTTTGGCTTTTGTTTCCTCTGAGAATCCTGTGCATCATGTTTCTCTTGGCTGTTTGGAGTTTCATCGGAGTCCGACTCATCTACAGGAAATAAACATACAGGCTTTATGACGGGCATCATCAACCCAGGAATACCCAGAATGGGTTAATTTATTGAAAATATTTATCAGTAAAACTGTTTACACATTCGAGATGTGTCTTGTATCATACATATATAGAGAGAGGCTATCAAAACTTAGAGACTTGGCTAACATATCTATTCAATTCATAATCACATTGTGAGTCATAGATTCACTGTACATGTACATGAAAGGGTAAATGCATGTTAATTATATACATCAGGGCACAGGGTAGAAGATATATGTACCGCCAGCTTACATTTATGTGTCTCTTCATACACATGCTTTAGCATGCTGATCATTTTTTTCTTAGGCTGTGGCCTTAGCCCCACTTTCTGACAGGCTTTCTGGAACAAACAGAAAGGGTAGCAAAAATTCTCAATTTTCTTGTCTCTCTGCAACGATATCCTGTGGCCAAATTTATGCATGAGTGTCAAAATTAATGCCTCACGTTGCACATGAGTAAAACTACCATTACATGATGATTGTCAAAGGGGGCATTTAGGAAATACAAACATAGGATAAAGTCAAACCATCTCTGAAAAGATCACCAGAAAACTTCAGATGCAGTACTAACTATTTGTGTTACCATAATGGTATTGAAGATGTCAACATTAATTAAGCTGTCTGCTTTATTTCATATTTAGATTACCAAGTGACGGACATTGTACCACAAAGTTTACTTTTTTTTCCATTAAATCTACAGCTGCAAAACCAACCTTGAGGTGTGGGGTAGGCATGGTACTATAGTTTGCCATGGGAGTGAATGGGGAGGGCGGTAGGACCTTTCGAGGTTTCGTCTGGCTTCGCTGTCCCGAGGTAACCTGCAGTGTGAAAGGTCACATCCAACATGTCCAAACCACACTAAAATCATCGACAAAGAAACACCTGATTTGTACTACAGTGAATGTACATGTTCGTATAACATCTTACATGTCTTATGCTAAGTAAAAAAAAAGGTTTTTTTATATAGTGAGCTTAAATTCAGAGAACTCTTTCACACAGCAATGGTTTTAGTTATGATAGTGCTATCACAGGTTCCTACAGACATTAAACAATTATAGTGATCTCTGTGATTTAAGATCTCTCCATGTTGACTTTCCTGTATTTTAAGACTACCAATCAGTGATACAGCCATTACATTTTCTGTATTAATAACTTTCATTTTAAGACACTTTCAATTTAAAACATCACATTTTTTTGGCTAAATAGCATTGGGTGATGTTAAAATCCAGGTACCTCTGTCCAGGGATCCCTGGATTTTAAAACCATCCATTCAGCCAGAGAAAATATGGTGTCTTAAATTGAAGGTGGTCTTAAAATGGAGAGAATATTGTATCACTAATAGCTGGTCTTAAAATAGAGGGAATTCTTAAAATGGAGGGGTTTTAAATTGCAGGGAGAACTGTACTTTGTAAACGATTGCTCAGGGTGGCTGAAAGGTTAAGGTGTCACATAGAGTGACACATACACCCACATTGTATAGCATTGTACGAGTTCGAAACTCGCACAGACTGATGCCTCAATCATGTCTCAACCAGTGTAAGGTTGATAAAATTCCTTAATGTTTATCATAATTCCTAATTAAAGATGTTGATGCCAGTGTGATTATTAAATTGTACTACGCGTAAGAATAAAGATGTATTAAAAATATCCTATGTCCAAGAAGTAATCTGAGTCTTACCTGATCCCCTGGGGGACGCTGTTTAGATAGTTTGTAGCCAGAAGGTGAGAGAAAGCTGTCGTTCCCCGCCAGCAGTCCGCTCACATCCGTTTCCATGTCTGTGGGCGGGTCATACGTTGTCAGATCGACCAACTCATGACTATCGGGAATGTTGTAGCTCGTGTTCAGAATACCAGCGACATCTTCACCATTCATCCTCTCCATCTCTGGTGACAGCTCGGCAGATGTCTTTGGTGGGACACGTCGCTTGGGGCTGGTGATCTGACTCTCCAATGGCATGCCCTGTCTCTTGCCGGTGTCCTTGGCTCCAGTTACCTGTGTGTGTCCTGTGGCAAGGTGCATTCCCCCAGTTATTACTGTATCCTCCTGGCTGTCTGATGCCCCAACCTGGGTGTCTCCCGCGACATTTTTCGCCTTATACATAAATTTCTTCACGTTGCCTTTTTTCTGGGTTAATGGATTCACATCGCGGACCTTCACGTACGGCAGCATGTCGTCGCTGAGGCTGGAGTTGTGGAACTTAGCCGGCATGGAGGAGGAGAGATTGTCAGAAGCTGAAACGAAAAAAAAAAACAAAGCTATAATAAATGTACTACAGTCTGGTATTTTGGATCTGATGGTATAAAAACTAGCAAACCTTTAGGATCATGTTTAAATTTTAAGTCATGGACCCTTACAAGATACAGAATGATTTGAAAATTAAGTAACGGCGGTCAATCTATTTCACAACCCTTTATTTTAAGACCACCCCTGATTATAAAAGCACTTGATTTGGTCCCATATTGCCACGCTGTGTGTTAAATGACCTTATTTTAAGACCACCTGCATTATAAGACCATATTTTCTTGGTGCCACGAGTGGTCTTAAAATGGAGGGACTACTGCATACGGCTTGCAGCATGTAATATAAAGAGGTTAGCAATATTGAATTCTGTTCTTACAGGCCAAGTAGTACCCAGCGGCTACTATGAAGTCTACTCACCATCATTTCCTCCAAGCTGTGAGGTAGACTTTTCATCTTCCTGTGTGGCAATGTCCACGTGACTCAAGCTGCACCTAACTGAGGATCTTCTCCTCTTTCTGTGGCTAATTGTTGGCAGGCTTTCCTCTTCAGATCCACTTGGCCTGGATGTGTTTGCTATACTGTCTTCATCCCCCAGTCTTAAACGCTTTCTGACATCCGTCTTGTCCGATATAGAATTAGATGCTGACCAGAGCACATCTGTTGCTCGTTTTCGTTTTCGAGAACTGGATGTTTGGCTACTGTTACTTTGTGTGTGAAATGATCTTTCCTGAACGCTTTTTCTCGTGGCCGGTTTCCGACAGCGCGGCCGGACGGGAGAGGCTTGGCTGGCGGGGGACGAGGTTTCGTCTGTTGCAGTATAAGTGGGAGAGGTTCGGCCGACATCGGTCGCAGTGTGAGACTCGGTTTCCCCCACCACACAACACAGCATGCTGTCAGACAGGTCATCGCCCTGGCCCAGGTCATCGTCACCCTGGCCCAGGTCATCATCACCTTGGCCTAGGTCATGGTCACTCTGATTCAAGTCAATGTCACCTTGACCTAGGTGATTGTCACCTTGGTCTAGGTCATTATCACCTTGGCCTAAGTCATCATAATTTTGGCTTAGGCCAGTGTCACCCTGGCCTAGGTCATCATCACCTTGGCCTAAGTCATTATCGTCCTGGTCTAGATCATCGCCATCCTGCCCTAGGTCATCGTCACCCCGGCCTAGGTCATTCTCACATACAGAGTCCTGGGGTGACACTGGAGCTGCGTCATCATCCCTTATGTCCTTATCGACCTGTCCCCGGGTCTCATCCTGATACTGTGACCTTGGAGCTGTCCCCTGAAACTGTCCTAATAAACTGTCTCTTATCAAATGTCGGCTATTACTTTCAGACTGGCCGCCAGGTTGCCAAGGAGAGTCTTCTAGAACAGAATCGAACAAGTCCTCCTCTGTGAGGCTACCTGTAGGAGTCGGACAGTCTGGAACATGGGGTGACTGGGAGAGGTCTGGTAAGCTGGAGCAGGGGGAGGTATCCGGTCTCTCCGTGCCACTCTGGCCTGCATCATCTGTAACCAAGATCACACCGTCCTCCTCCAGTTGGGGAATCTGTTGTTGTAACTGTTTGGTATCCCTTTCCATGTCATCTTCATAAGTACTGTCCCTGTTCATGCATTGACGACTCTGCCTGTAGTTGTCAGAGAGGGGATCAGTGTCACTGGCTCCATCTGCACAGGTATCTGCTGCTATGGGTGTGGCTGAATTACGTTCAGTTTGTATTTCCTGTTCCTCCTCCTCCTCCTCCCCATCCTCCTCCTCCTCAATTTCACTCAGAGTTCCCCCAATATTCCTACCAGCTATATCCCCATGCCCAGCTGTTGGTGTAAGCTGGTTAACATCCCCTGGAGAACCTGTATCCCCAAATAACATCACATCCTCCAGAAAGCTTTTCTCTAAAGCTTCCCTCAGGGACTGGTTCACAGTCTTCGGGGTGGCTACTTGACTCCTCACAGTGTCAGCATCACTGCTGGGATCGCGGTCATTTTCCTCCTCCTCTTCCTCATTATCCTCGCTATCATCCTCAGGTTTCTTTCCAGCCAGTCTCTGCTGCTGTGTGGCTGCCATGTATTCATAAAGCTCCACAAACTCGTCGCTTTCTCTCTCCTCCCGCGCTGTATCCGCAGCCGACTCGGGTCGATCCGTGTCCGTCTCTGAATCGCTGTCCTCCTCCGGCCACAGCTCAGCCAGCATGGCGTTGAGCTCGGCATCCACTGTCTGTTGTAATACGTCCGCCCCTGTGTCTGGACCTGGAGAAGTGACTCCCTCTGTAAACTGGCCGCGTGTGCTCAGACTGCCACCCACACAGGCCGAGCTTAGCTCAGACAGACCCAAGCTGAAACAAAATAATTAGTGGTTATTAATATACAACTTTATCATAGGAGATTGCAAAACAGCTGTATGTGCTGTCTTTTTTTTGATGTTGGGTGTGGTTACTGTACATGTATACATCACCCAGAAAACTTTATTATCAACTAACAGGCCGTTAAATATTTCTGCATAAAATCTCTTAATACAGACAATTTTTGAAAAACATAATTACTTTGCGAGGGTAATATGTCTTCTTATGGGGGACAGAGCTTCATTGTTACACATGATGTGTGTATATTAATGCCTTGCTTCATTAAGAAGACTCTACAAGTCGTTGCCCTACAGATTTTAGTATTTTCAGAATAAAAAACAGGCATGTTTAAGAACAAAATAGTCTTAAATTCTGAAAGTAGTCCTAATTCTGAAACAATAGAGCAATGATGTGGAACTTTTGATCAACAAGGGGACAGTGCTAATTCTGTAGTCGTCTAATTTATGGAGTGGCCTTGAGGCAGGCTTTGGTATACCAGATCAAAACGTACCAAATGCATTTTTAGAGTTATTTATACCATCTATTACCTCTCTGCAGCAGCCTTGACCTGTTTTGCCAGAGACCCGGGTACGGCTAGATCGGCAGCGTAGATAAAACGCAGGACAACCATCATGGCATCGTGTGGCCACTCTACCGGATTGGGTGCATCCAGGTCACCCAACAACTGCAAGTAGATGCAAATTGGAATGAATACAGAGATTGGTATCACAAAAGTATTACTCAGTGTGGCAATATATAACAGTACATACCAGGGGCACGTTTCTCAAAAAGTTTAAGCCTTGAAACTGATCTTAAGTATGGAAAAGTCAATGGTTGCCATGGTGAATAGTGAACTAAAGTCGGCTTGAAGACATAAGATGTTTCTAACAACAGTTCCATCGGCATTTGTTAGAACCTGAAGCAGGGACAAACTACTCCATATTTCAATCTGTCAATCTTAGTCCAGCGTAAATAGAATGATTCATATGGACCAATAAGAATGCTGAACACAGCTGTGTTTGAAGCTTCACCAGTACAGTGGTCCCTCTATTCTACAACTCTTTATTTCAAGACCACCTTGATTATAAGACCACTCAACGCTGTCCCAAAGTGTGGCTGTTGTGCACTACCTACTGTAATTCTTTGTTTATATGAGATTACCACGTAGGACTGCATTTCAAAGAGCGACCACATCCCTACTACACACACTACAAATAAAGATTTCAATTAATTTTTCTTTTCTCCGAATCTGCCAGCATATCACATTTACCTGCAGTAACGCTGGACAGCGCAGTGCCACTATGGCTCTGTGGCAGTGTACTGTTCTCCCGTCACCGGTCCGTATGTTGAGATCGCTGTACTCAGGGTTGTCCAAGAGACGTCGCAGGTTGCCCAGCAACGTGTCCACGGCACACTCCGAGGCCAGGTTAGCCTGGAAACAACTCCGACTTATAGGGTGCAACTGGCAACAATATACAATAAGGGACCACTTCAAATACAGTGAAAGACCACTGCCATGAGATACTACCAGTCTTGGACAACAGATTCCTGGCAGAAGGTCCCATATATCGGTGCAATTGAAGAAGTCGCCAAACATGTGCCCAAATATTTTTATGGCCAATACAGGGGGTCTTTGAACGCAGGTTCTACTATATTCATACACATGTAGATCTAAAAAATATTGTGGATTCTGTCAACAAGAATTTTGTGGCTTTTTAGTACATGTCATATTCACTGTATAATATACAGTGGGTTCCAAACATCATTGATCACTGTAAATTCTGTTATAAAATGACACTTAAAGGCAGAAAAAACACTTTCTCACTTAAGTTGAATTAGATTTAGATGCTCACCTCTGATACGACACAGAAGCCACTGGTTTCTGCAGCGGCAGTAGCACTAAGATCCGGCGTGGAGACAACCTCCATGGCTGTGACTGTCCTGGCAGTACCTGGAGTACCGCTGCCCCTACCTGTAGACTGTGTATGGGGCTGGCCTGACATGGTGATGTCTGAACCGGCCTCTGCCGCCAGTTCAGCCAGTGTGGCTGCCGTCTGGGTTGATGCTATCAGTGGCATGGTGACATCCGGGTTGACAGACAGCCTGGAGACGTCACCGTCACAGACAGACGTCGCTGTCCCTGGCTGAAAGCACAGATCAGTCACGCAAGATTAGGACACATTTTACGAGTTAGGCAGGGTACTGATAACATATTCACATAACAAGATACAGTGGTCCTCCTAAATGACACTCTCTACAGAAGACACCCTTCCAGAAGGGATACAAATTCTTGGCAGCAAAACTGTGAAAGCATGTGATGCTACCTTTCACTTAGTGATGATCTCTCTAACTAAGGCAGAATCGTTCGGCAGAAGGGTGGTCCCTGTCAGAGGGGGATTAATATACATGTTTATACCGCAACAGCACAGAACGTTACAATATTTTTCATCTTCTCATTGCATGTACCAGCAACATTACATAAACTTGGTCTTACTGTCAGAAATGCACTCAGAACCTCAGAACTTTTATACAATCATATAATTCTGGCATCCAAAACTTGTCTTCTAAAGAGCAATGGGGTGAAATTAACAGATAGAGCACAACCATCACAAAGAACTGTTGACCCCCCCTCTTCCGATTCAACAGAAACGTTGTTAGCAACAAAGCAGATTGTGAGCTTAGAAACCAACCTAAAGTGAGTGCCAACCTTAAACTGGAATTACCCCATTTCACTAAATGCCCCCCCCTCCTTACCCCCCCAAAATACCCCTAAGTAAGCCTTTCCCCCTTAGTCACCTTGACAGTTGTATCCAATGGCTGCCACCCTGGAATACTAGACATGAGTTTCATCTTACTGCCCACAGTCACCCTACATACTTCTATCGGAGGCATAAGGGCTGCCACATAATACATATCCTGCTTCTGGGTGTGCTGCCCACTCACTGGGATCAACTTGGACCACAGGGAGCAGCCCTGGAACCAGCATTATGAGACACATATATGTGTGGTAATTATATACATCATGGTGCTGATATATTCATATCAGCTTAATAGGCTTTAATCAAAACATTCTCTTGCGGACTGATAGTTGTACTTTTTTCATAACTTCGACACAAAATGCTTGCTATATCAAATGCATCCCAAGCACTTTTAAGATTGTATAGATAGTGCATACATACACATGCATAAACATAGCATACAATCTTCAATAAGCCATATGCAACAAACATCCAATGCTTTCTATATTTCATAGCTGTCCATCATAAATTATCACAAGCTGAAGTATTTCATTCTATGTTTGATGTTACCATCCCCTTTAGTGCGTACCAATATGACACCAAGGCTGCTATATGGAAGCGTAAGGTCGACTTGGGCAGGCTCAGTCTGAAAGAGTAAATTCTCCATAAGCCTCGGAACAAGATATTACTACCAAATTTATTGTGCAAATCTAAGCCTCGCTCACTCATTCAGGCGCCAATTAACATATAACTGTAGCCTTTACGGTGATACTAAAAATATTATATTATATATCAAACTAAACTTATGGGTTTCATTAGTGTATATGGTATTCAGAACAAACTCCTCACAACCAATCAGGGGCTTAAATATGTTAAAGGGCCAACTCACCCTGTACCTCTAAAAGCAGACTATTGTTTTTGTGAAACGAGAGGCCTGAATGTCTATTTATTCCTTGTAACTCTGGACCCATGGGCTTATGATTAAATGATTTTTCTACATCACAAACTAATTTATAAGGTATGGCTTAGATATAAAGACAAAATTTTCCCACAGTTACCTGGGGCAGAAGCAGGTCAGCCATTCTCTTCTGGACTTTCTCCAATCTCTCCTGAGGTGTTTGATGAAGCAGCAGATATGTCACCGGCGCCCTATGTACAGACAAAATAGTACCATGAGAATAATGTGATGTGAGTGATTTGAATACCATTACTTTCTTATGCACCAGCCCTGCATCATCTATAACTATGTCGGACACTGTATGCTCAATGGTTTTAAAAAAAGAACTACAGCCGAGCATCTGGTGCAGATGAAGTACTGCTACAGACAAAGCAAACTCAGCAATTATGCTAATAAGATGCAAACTTTACTTTTTACTTTTTAGACTTCCCTCGCAATTTCAATACAAGGCTTCCATATGAAGCAACCCTCCATGATCTATAAGTATGCCAGACATGGTAGTCTCAAGTGGCTTGAACACAGTACAGTGAACCTTGCATATAAAGACCACCCTAGGGACCAACACAATGTGGTCCTTACACACAGGTGGTCATCATATGCAGGTTCTTGATAAGCAGGTGGTCTTTATATACAGGCGGTCTTTAGAGGAGGTTTGACTGTATTATAGCATAGCATCTGGTGCTGATAAAGTACTGCTACAGACAAAGCAAACTCAGCAATGATTCTAAAAAGACGCAAACCTTACTTTTTAGACTTTCCCCGCTTCTTAGGTGCTCCAAGGTCTTTATTTTTTGGTGTCATGAGTAACTTGAAGGCATTCTGTAGTTCTTTCCCGAAATCTTGGCTGCTATTTTGTGTAGGTTGCTGCTGGCTTTCCGTCTCCGTCTGCTGTATTGATGTGGATAAGGCCAACGCCATCTGGGTGTCCTCGTCAAATTTACTAGAAAGATAAGAAAGACCACCGATCAGATGAACACCTATTAAGGAAAGCACAATGAAATTTTATGCTTCCTTGAACTTCATAAACACAAGGCCAAAACATAGAAGAGGATACTCTAGCCCATTAAAACATTTTTAGAAATATGATGCTTTAAGAGTTCACAGTGTGAAAGTTATAGGATGTGACCTGATCCTTACACAGAGGCTGGATGTTGTGATGGAGAGAACCATCAATTTATATAAGGACCACGATTAGCTTCATGGTTAAGGTGATTGCGCGGGGTGCATAAGTCCGGAGTTCTAAACCGTAGTATGTCAAGGGAAATACACTAAAATAGGGTTGTGTTTGTCACCTATATGAACTTTATCAGTCGAAACTGAGGTAATTCCCCGACACACCAATTAATATACAAGGCTAAATCCATGTGATTAGTACCCAGAAAGCACTGTCACCGGCTAAAAGTTAGGCTACCATGAAAAGCTTCCAACTGCATTGGAGCCCTGTAGTTGAAAAGGAACCGGGCTCTAGCGGAAATAAAACTTCATGTTGTACGTTTAAACTTAGCCATGAAGAGCCAGTTTATGGATTTCCCACATGGATGAATTTACATCACCTAACACATGACGTAACAAGAGGTTAAATACACAAAGTCATGTACAGTATTGCAGTATCCAGACATAAGATTCCAACCTCCGAGGTGCCTCTGGAAAGTACTGTGGTTCTTTTCTCCTGCCTGGATTCGTTCTTTTGCGACCCCTCTGGGATTTCCGGTCTAACCTGGATCGATAACAAGGAAAGGTTTTACATGTATCGATGTATGTCCGACATACATGTGCATGTGAACCAGAAATGAGTCTCAGAGTAAAATATTAAGAAGACGCGACCTGCATTGCAGAACAAACTACCTCATATACTGTCTGATGAATGATGCATAAAACCCTGGAAGTGAAGGTCCTAAAAAGGGCGAAAATCAAAAACCGATACCGAGATAATGTCAAGACAAAAACCTTACTGTCAGGTGAATTTAATTTTATAAATAAATCCTGCTCATATGCGAAACATGACACTGTATATGTAGCTGTCAAAGGTAAGTTCAGCAATACAGTGGTCCCTGCACTGTAACAGTAAGGTCACCTAGTCACCCAGAACAATGTGGTGCTAAATTGAAAGTGGTCTTAAAACAGAAGTGTATTTGTACTGAAAATATAACATTAGTGTCACCAAGCTGGGGTCTTAAAATAACGGGAAGTCAAACTGGAGGGGTCTTAAATTGCAGCAACCACTATATCTTTGTTTATGCTCAAAGAAACTATAGCAATGTTGTGGTATATAAATTAGTTATAACAGATTATTGTTATCGTTTTTCCTTGCCTGGTGTCACTGGCACGATTTTCCGTAGCCTGTCGGCTGGTCTCCTTCTCCTCCCGCTGCTGTTGTTTGACCCGTGCCAATAGAACATGAGAGGGAACCTGCAGCTGCCTGGCACACTGCTTTAGATGTTTCCTGCGAGCCTGAACAGGAAAGGACAAAATACTCATCACTATCACATCACTGCATGAGATCTACAGTAGTCCCTCTATTACAACCCTCTATTTTAGATCACCTTTGATTATAAGACCGCTTGATTTGGTCCCAAAGGGCAATATTCTGTGTTAAATGACCTTTACTTTAAGACCACCTGCAATATAAGACCACATTTTCTTCATCCCATGGGTGGTCATAAAATAGAGGGACCACTGTATAGCTTTATTTGGTTAATCCTTCATGTAAGACAATCACGAAAACTTTTTTTTTTGCTGAACAAGGAGGCTCGGGTGCAATTTGAATCCGGGCCTTTTCCATTAAAGGACAATATCTACTAGTAATGCTATATATATAGCATACAGAGCCAGCGCCTCTACTGCTTTCGCCAATGAGGCTGCTGGGATCGTTGGCTGTTTGGTCCATATTTCAGCTCTCTGCTTGTTATCACCAATACAGAAAAAGGCAAGGCTTGTGCGAGTGATACTCATACACCATATAGTAGTAATTTCTATGGTGATGACTTACATGAAGGAATTACCCTTTACTTTCAGTATTCATCTTTTGAATACTTAACAGAGAAAAGAAGTATAAAACTACATGTAGTCTAATTCAGCCGAGGCGAGCATATTCCTGACACCTTTTTCTTAGAAGTATCTAAAATATGTGCCCCTCATCTGAATTAGACTATTTCTTTCTTGTAGAGAACTTTGCCAGCTTGTATGAGGTGATCATTTGTGTATCTGTTATATATGTTATATGCTATATATGTTTGGAAACCCCTGAAAATAAAATATGTTTAATCCAATTAGACTGTTCCATGTAAAGGTGCACTGTGCCAATATGCCATATATTAGTGATACAATGGTCTTTCTATTTTAAGACCTATTTATGAGGCCTTGAAATGTAGTTTATATGGGAGGTGGTCTTTGAATAAAACTTTTAAAATGCACAAATCAACACCATGTGATCAAGTTATGTGGCTTTATAATCAAGGTGGTCTTATAATAAAGGGTTATGCCGTCATAGGCGCCCATGCAAAATGCACCAATATATGTTTTATTGCTCCAAATCCGGGGTATTTTTTTATTTAACAAGGACAAGAGAAACTCCCCTGTGACATACCGCTTCTGTTTGCAGAGCCAGTCCACACAATGGGCAGTCAGACACTGGTCTCACATCAGACACTTCCCCGCCCGCCCCGGAGGCTTGCTTCTGGGACTCGGACTAAAACAAAAACATGTAAAATAATTCCAAAATGTAACTAGACAATAAGGGATTCTCTTCAAACAACTATTACCTTGCAGAATGGCTTGACGAAATATACATTGTATTGTTCGTAACATAAATAACCCTACATGTGCTCGGATGCCTTGAGACTTATTTCCTAAAGGTACCATTAAAAATGTAAGCACTAATACATGTGTAGTAGGATATTACCAAAATAAGAACTATTTGACATAGATGGTGGCTTTTCACACAGTAAACAACATAACTTATTACATCTGTGTATTATTTTAACTTTCTTTTACAAAACAAACAGCAAAGAATATATACATGTACTGCATGCTAGCAAATAGGAGTACAATTTTCGACAGTCAGTGTAATGGTGTGGGTCAAGAACCTTGTCAAGACATCGGTTAATGTGCTGCTGCCTCCGTGCAAAACTTAGAGGTTTTAGGTCTTTCTTGCAGTAGGCACAGTATGTGAGAGGAGACTCCGCTTTCCCACTAGCCATCTGTGTGTCATCATCTGTAAAAAAAGTGAACAGTTCTGGTATTTCACCGAAAATAAATGTGCTGTTGTTAGCTTACAAACAAATGTCAAATTTACATGTAGATTATCAAACTAGACAATTACGCTTGTTGCATCTATCTATACAAACAGTTAAGCGCACATCATATACTACTGGCAAACTGCAACTGCACAGAATAAAGCCATTATGCCTACATATATGTACCTGGTACAGAACTGTACATTTCTCCTATTAATTTTTGACAATTCAGCAAAAACATAGTGGGCAACCGGGCATGGTAATTGCTGGTTATAGCCATCTTTGCCTGGTTCCACGGGGATACCTACCTGCGTTTTTGCCACTCGACTTTGTGGGATTCCTGGCAAACTGTTGCTTCAGGCACACCTTGATATGCTCCAGGAAGTTGATAGTCACCGCCCCGCAGGTACTGCATTGTTTCCGCACCGCACTTTCTGTTTCTGCTGCAATGCTGCCCGATTGACTACTTCCAACCACACCTGTCTCAGACTTTTTCACCTCATGCAAAGTCGTTTTTGCTTTCAAGCTCTCATCAAAGACTGTCGCAGCATCTAGGCCCTCAGCACCAACTCCACCCAGTATTGCCCCCTTGTTTTGGTCTGCAGTTATGACTGTACATGATGATGAAATGGATGGCAAGGTTGACTTGGCTCCTGGACCTTTCTTTCCCCTGGCCTTTGTGGTGAGTTTGTTCTTGCTCTTACTTACAACATGAGCAGCTACTTTCTTATATGGGGTACATCCACTTTGAAAATCTGAGGTCTGATTCAATGTTTCCTTATCCTTCAGTGCCCTTCTGTCCATGTTGAAAATGACTGAACGACAAAGTCCCCAGAGGCAAAAGCACCAAATTTTACGGCACTTTGAGTGAAATAATTACAGGAGAAAATTAGGCCTATTTATACTTGAATCATCTGATTTATTTCATCTATTTGTATTGGTCCAGGTGTTCAATTGTGGTTTCATTTAAAGCTCCCCAAAAGACAATCCTTGATTATGCATCAGACGCAGCCACAGACTAGCCGAAATCTAGATGCGTAAACATTGTCATGTATATTCAGCCTACAAGGACTCAAATGACCATCAGTATCCATGTAACACTTTGAACTGTGGCAATATCCATGATAACGGATCAGCTGGTTACGTGGTCATCTGAGGAAGAGGAAGAAGAAGAGGAAGACGCAGAGTCCTTTCTCAAGAATCCCGGAAAAATATTAGGTCTCTCCTTAGGTGCATATTTTCCCCGGTACTGCTCTGCTCTTTCCTGCATGGAACGCTCAAGCCAACGGTACTTATATTCTCTGAAACAGAACATATGCAAAAGAACAATTGACCCAGAAATCACCATGGCAATCCACAATAAAGAGGCTGTAAACATCATAACAGTTTGCAGCCCGGGGGGTCAATCAGTATGGTACCTTGGTACGCACCCACGTACAAAAAACCGACGAAAAGGGGTGATTTTTGTCACAGATTGGTGGGGTCCCGGGACCTCCAACATGTCCAAAAGGGGGGTATTTTCGCCAAAAAGGGTAGGTGTTTGACTGAAGATACTCCTGTTACGGCGATAAAAGGGGTGCTCTGGTAAGAATACTTACATACCGATATTTAATACACATTTTCCATGAATGAACGATCGTTTTCCCGGGATTGTTTTAGAATATTACCTTGTCTAAAGTTTATACTTCGAGTTTGAGTCCATAAAAAGTCGGAGAAAAGGGGGGTATATTTTGGTAGTGAAATCCACCAATAGGGGCTATTTATTTTACCCATATACTTGCATGGGTACCGGGCATCATATTGAGTGACCCCCCCAGGGTACAGCACAACAGACCAAGTGCCAAAACTCTTTGGGTCTTGTTAACCAGGATTACGAGGTGCTACCATACGAATATATCCCCAATCCAGTTAAAAAACATTAGCATACATACCACAACCTCTCATATCAGCCCTGATGCATACATAGCCATGCGAGGCAAACCATGTGTGCCGCATGTAATCTCGCTGTGCAGTGACCTCAGACTTCCTGTAAGGCAGATACTCAAGGATCGCTGGGTATTTTGCATCCATTTTAGGCACATGAACCTTGGGTGAAGGTGAATACAAGTAGATGGGATCCGAGCTGTCAGAGAGGAGTGGCACGCCATCCTGCTGTGGAAACCACACTCTGGCAGCCAGCTTTATGCCGCTAGTAAGAGGGATGAACATATGTCGTATCAGGCTGACATGATATGGACCCATTCTGGCCGATATGCCATCTTGCTCGCCGACCTTCATTATGGTAAAATTGCTCGAATCCTCTGGAAAGCAGCAGATAAGATCAATTAAGGCTTAACCAGCTGATAATCCTATATACCGATATTACTATTTACCGATACTGTTGAAATGTCCATGGTAGTAACCGTAGTTATTGGGTATCCAGTCGTTTCGTCACACGGTCGTTTCATCACGGCTATTTTTGTGTGATGAAATGACCGGCGGGAATGATGGGGGAGTGAGGTTGTGGTGGGCCTTAGAGTAAATGAGTGACCTCAAAAATGTTTATTTCGTATTTTCTCTCCCTTAATTACTAATGTATCATACTTTGTTGTGATATGGCCTGGGTTTACAAAATTAAACTCTCTGACGCCTCATTTAGAGCAACATATGCAATTGCTTTGATGATTATAGCACCCTGCCTATGATGTATCAACAATAAAGTGCTAGATACCCAATAGGCCTTTGATTATATAGGTATCTCGGGTGTGACGAACTGACTATGACAAAACGAACATATGAAGAAATGACTGGCGGGTGGGGTGGGGGGTAAATCAGGCTTATAGTCAGCTTTCAACCACTCATGGTCATATCACTAACTGCAAGTTGGATTCGGTGGTGTATGCAGGTACATGCGTGATGATTTAATGTACGTGAACCTGTCTTGTTTGGGCTGAACGATCGACACCCGACAATTTTGGGGGGTCAAGCCACCGATTCAATTCTGCCACAGGTGAGCAGAAAGGAATCACTCAGACCATTTATACTGACTCTGAGCCGCCCAGTCGGATGCCTAACTCATTAATGCCAAGCTCAAAGCTGAGAAGCGCAAACCTCCCATTTTTTACGTCTTTGGTGTGACCCGGGTGTGTGACGCAGTCGGGGATCGAACCCCGGCCTAGCGCACCCCGAGCGGACGCTCAAACCACTATGCTACGTGGGGACGGTACATCGCACCAGGACCGAAGAATTCATTCTGCCTAGTCAGTCTTGTTGCCCCCACTTTTGTGCGGTAGTCACAACAAGCTCTGGTGGCCAGAATGGAAGAATTGCGCCACTCCTTCACCACACGTACCATCCCAGAGTGGAATAGTTTGCCTGCCACACTGGCCGTAGCCCCGAGTTCCTGTTTACTGGTGTACTAGCGTAGTACGGGGGGGGGGGGGAGGGGGACAAAATAAAGGGTCGTGCCACGGCTACACTGGCCGCAGAGGCTGACTCGCTTGGCAACTTCAAGAGTCAGCTCGCAGGGCGCATGTCTGTCTAGCCGCCTCCCGCATCCACGCAATACTTCAATTGGAGGCCTGTGGATTATGAACTAGAACTAGAACTAGAAACGACTGGCAACCAGGCATTCCCACTGGGCGATAATTAGATAAATTTCAATATCAAGGTCTAAATTCCTCAAAATGCGGCATGTCATCAACCATGCGTTTTAGATTAGCAGAATGGTGTAAGGTGGTTACCATATATCAATATTCCTAATGCTATTATTTATCCTGCGACCAGCGACACTGTGTTGTCCGTAATCACTTGTAATCAATTTGGCATACAAAATTTCAACTTGTTTATACACTTTGTTCATTCTATTTCCCCTAGGTAGCGCTACTGTTGCGTTAGAGCTAAAGTGCTGCCGCCTGGCGTGTCTTATTTGTCTTGCACCGGACGGCATGCCAGTGCGCCCGCAAGATTATGTACCGCGATCTTGTCACAGTTTGCAATTCTCCATCATTGTTCCGCACGGCTAAGTTAACGACCAAAATGATTAACATATTAGTAGTAACTTATGTATTTCAGACTGCACACTGACAATTTCTAATCAATGTGTAACTTTCCGTTCTTTACAAAGACTGTTATTACACGAAACAACTGTTTCAAATGTTTTTTCGAATTATTTCAATCGTGTCATGAATTTACAAAATTTATTTCTTTTTTTTTCTTTTTTGGAAATTAAGATTAAGTTTTCGTTTTAACGAGTTACGTTAAGATTTCAAATTCCCATTGTACAATACAGTAAAATTGAAGCTTCAAACTGGATTTCAATTGCCAGTCTGGAAAACCACTTAGCTATCATAGAAAGAAACAGATAAAGTAAGGATTTTTGACATTACCAAAATTGTTCAAAGAATTGTGAAATTTCAAAATTTTGATTTTTTTTTTGTCATTATTATTACTATTATTATTATTTTTTTTTTTTTGCTAGTTTGTTTTCGTTAACATGGGACCATAAGGGAGTAAAAGTTTCAAACGACGTCTCCTACAACACACCAGATTTGCACCCCAAAATTCATTAAAAAAAATCCCCCAAAACAACTTTGGTAGAGACCCTCCCCAGATAGTAAAGTTTGAAAAATTTGACTTTTTGGAATTTTTTTTTTTTTTTTTGTCTTTTTTTGTCGTTTAACATGGTAGTCAATGGGGAATTAGAAATGTGCGATATCTTGAAAACGGCTGGTCGTGGAGCAAAACGGAGTGAAATTTGGGACTCTCGGGTAGTAGTAACACATATATGGGTACATTTACCTTGTAGGATTCAAGGTAATTTTGGGGTCATTCAGTGCATTGTCTCAAAATGATCTGTATCTCGAAAACGGCTGGTTATGGAGCGAAATGAACTGAAAGTTGAGACGCTGGAACACTAGTGATACATATAGGGTGGCTTTGATATTGTAGGGCTCAAGGTCATTTTGGGGTCATTTGGTGCACTTGTCTCAAAATGGCCTGTATCTTGAAAACGACTGGCCCTAGAGCCAAACGAAGTGTAATCTGCGACTTTGTAGCACTAGTCTAACACATATATGGAGCAAATTTGACCTTGTAGGGTTCAAGGTCATTTTGAAGTCATTCGGTGCATTGTCTCAAAATGGCCTGTCTCTGGAACTTGAGCGGCTGGTTGTAGAGCGTAATGGACTGAATTTGAGACTCGTGGATATTAGCAACATATATGGGATACATCTGACCTTGTAGTGTTCAGGTCATTTTTGGGTCATTCAGTGCACTTGCCTCTAAATGGCCTGTATCTCAAATATGGCTGGTTGTAGAGAGAAACGGAGTGAAATTTAAGACTTGTAGATACTAGTAACACTTATATGGAGTGTCTTTGGCCTTGTAATGTTCAAGGTCGTTTTGGGGTCATTCGGTGCATTTGTCTCAAAATGGCCTTATCTCGAAAACGGCTGGTCGTAGAGCAAAATGGACTAAAATTTGGGACTCGGTGGACACTAGTAACACATATATGGGTACATTTGACCTTGTAGGGTTCAAGGTAATTTTGGGTTCATTCAGTGCATTGTCTCAAAATGAACTTCTCTCGAAAACGGCTGGTTGTAGAGCGAAATGGACTGAAAGTTGATACTCTGGGACACTAGTAATACATATGGAGCACATTGACCTTGTATGGTCCAAGGTCATTTTGGCAATCATTCGGCGCATTGTCTCAAAATGGCCTGTATCTCGAAAACGCCGGCTGTAGAGTGAATGGACTGAAAATTGAGCCTCGTGGATAGTAGTAACACGTATATGGAGTACAGTTGACCTTGTTGGGTTCAAGGTCATTTTTGGTTATTCGGTGCACTTTCCTGAAAGTGGCTTGTAACTCGAAAACGGCTGGTCGTAGACTGAAAAGGACTGAAACTTGAGACTCGGAAACACTAGTAATACATATGGGGACATTTGAACTTGTAAGTTTCACTGTCATTTTGGCGTCATTCTGTGCACCTGCCTCAAAATGTCGTGTAACTCAAACACGGCTGCAGGTGGTCGTAGAGCAAAAAGGAATTAAATTTAGGACTCGAGGACACTAATAACGCATATATGGTGTACCTCTTACCTTGTTCAATGTCATTTTGGGGTCATTCGGTGCATTTGTCTCAAAATGGCCTGTCACTCGAGAAAACGGCTCTGGTTGCAGAGTGAAATTTATTGGACTCATGGACACTTGTACATGTAACACATATTGGTCACTTCAGCTACATGCGTAGTAGTTACATGGCTGTTGGGCATAAGCCTAATTTGTGCCAAACTGGCAGATCGTCAAAGCCCCTGGGCCTCTTGTTTGAGATACATGCACGTCAGACGTGACTTGTTTGAAGGTCAAAATTAGCATTTATTACCTCGGATGTCGTACATGGCTGTTGGATATATTTGCAGGAGTGATATGTTCATGTAAAAGGGACATCAGTATATATGCTAAACATCTGCAACCAGTATTTATTTATATAAATCTAAATTTGGTCTCACCTGACAAGAACGTCAAGCGGTATATACGTCGCGTTCTTTAATGTTCGTTCTGATCGCCTCTCACATAAGTAGGGAAGCAGAGAACCACAGATGTTGCGCTAGGTCTGGAATTTAATATGAATTTCTGCTACTTGTGCTGCTAATCTATACTGCTGCTATTATTTTGAAAAAAAAAATCACAGCATTTATCGCTCGCCAGGCAATACATAATAATGATCCGATGTGATCAATCGGAAAATATGATAGCGGATTCGAGTTGTAGGGTGCGGTGTGGCAGAAAACGTGCACGACGAAATGCCATGATGGACATGCAGGTGGTACGAAGTTTGTGTAGAAGATTAACATTGTTACAAATATTAAAGTGATTAAACTGTACTACTGAATTCTTCATCGTGTCTTTTCTCATTTTCTTTTTTTCTGGTCCTAGTCCATGATAGGCACGCGGTAGGTAGGCTCTCAATAAACTTTCCGTTACTATTGTTAACAAGACACACCCCCCCCCCCCTCCCGCATCATGGTCTGCCGCTCTCTGTGATTACAGACAACTTGACTACAGTGAAGTTTCCTCGTACTGAAACCGCCCCCGCGTAGCATAGTGGTTAGAGCGTCCGCTCGGAGTGCGGGAGGCCGGGGTTCGATCCCCGACCGCGTTACACCAAAGACGTAAAAAATGGGAGGTTTGCGCTTCTCGGCTTGGCGCTTGGCATTAATGAGTTAGGCATCCGACTGGGCGGCTGGGAGTCAGTATACAGTCTAGGAGATAAGTGTCGATGTGCCGGGGATGGAGGGCTTCTGGAT
>JAAUYG010079131.1_pt1 | contig 31567 bp, 17 predicted proteins | sample 7278091 | NCBI WGS metagenome assembly JAAUYG01 (sample SAMN14350201, study PRJNA611818) | marine sediment metagenome | isolation source: surface marine sediment (0.6m) | place: French Polynesia: Moorea | collected 2018-08 | reverse complement strand
CCCTGCACTTATCTATAGCGATCGCAAAACGGGTGGCGTAATCGCTATTTAATTAATCATCTAAAACTTTATCAAAAAATATACAATTAATTTTGCTTAAGTACTTAGTAATCAGGTTTGGCAGTGCGATCATACCCGCGTAGATGTTTTGCTAGTAGATCGAGATTCAGAAGTAATTGGTCGTCCTTGGCTAACTACTGTAATTGATAGCTATTCTCGCTGTGTAATGGGAATCAATCTCGGTTTTGATGCGCCAAGTTCTCAAGTTGTAGCTTTAGCATTGCGACATAGTATTCTGCCCAAAAATTATATTCATGATTTTCAGTTACATTGTGACTGGGGAACTTTTGGTCTTCCAGAATGTTTGTTTACTGATGGAGGGAAAGATTTTCGTTCCAATCACTTGGAAGAAATTGCTACTCAATTAGGTTTTATTCGTAAATTACGCGATCGCCCTTCAGAGGGTGGAATTGTCGAGCGTCCGTTTAAGACCTTAAACCAATCTTTGTTTTCTACTTTACCTGGTTACACTGGCTCAAATGTTCAGGAGCGTCCCAAGAATGCAGAGAAAGATGCTCGATTAACTTTGAGGGATTTGGAGATATTAATAGTACGTTTTACAGTCGATAAATACAATCAAAGCGCGATTGCAGGAAAAGACGAACAGACTCGCTATCAACGTTGGGAAGCAGGATTAATTAAAGAGCCAAAGATTATTTCTGAGCGAGAATTAGATATTTGTTTGATGAAGACGGCTCGACGCACCGTTCAAAGAGCGGGACACCTACAATTTGAAAACATTGTCTATCGTGGCGAATATTTAGCTGGATATGCAGGAAACATAGTTAGCATTCGATACGATCCTAAAGACATAACTACAATTTGGGTTTATCGCCAAGAAAAAGGGAAAGAAGTATTTTTGACTCGCGCTTGTGCTTTGGGTTTGGAAACAGAAATACTTTCTCTATATGAAGCTAGGGCATATGTGAAACGCATACGGCAAGCAAAAAGAAAAATAAGTAATGAATCTATACATCAAGAAATTCTTCTTAGAGATACCACAGTAGAAGAGAAGAAAAGTCGCAAACAACGGCAAAAAGAGGAACAGAGCTATAAATCAAATTCTCTACCCAAAGTTGTCCTTGAAGATATTGAACCACAAGAAATGGAGCAAGACATTTCAGAGGAAATTGCTGATGTGGAAGTTTGGGATTTCGATGAATTACAAGATGAATATGGATGGTAAACAATGACTGAAGCTAAAGCGATCGCTCAAAAATTAGGCAAAATTGAATCTGATGAAGAATGGGTGCAAAAAGAAATTGCTCGTCTCAATCGTAAAAGTACAGTAGCTCTAGAACACATTAAAGAATTGCATGATTGGTTAGATGGAAAGCGCAAATCAAGGCGATCTTGTCGAATCGTGGGAGAATCGAGAACGGGAAAAACAGTTGCTTGTGAAGCTTATGTCATGAGAAATAAGCTGAATAAAAAACCTCAAGAGAGACAAACTAAAAACCAAATCCCTATCGAACCTGTAATCAAGATTATGCCTCCACAAAAATGTGGTGCCAAAGAGTTTTTTAGAGAGATTATTGAATGTCTGAAGTTTAGGGCAGTCAAAGGAACTATTTCAGAGTTTAGAAGCAGAGCAATGGATGTTTTGCAGGGATGTCAGGTGGAAATGCTGATTATTGATGAAGCAGATCGCCTTAAACCTGAAACTTTTTCAGAGGTAAGAGATATTTATGACAAGTTAGAAATTGCTGTAGTTTTAGTGGGAACCGATCGTCTCAATGCTGTAATCGAGAGAGACGAGCAGGTTAAGAATCGTTTTCGAGCTAATCGTCGCTTTGGTAAATTGGCAGGAATAAATTTCAAGAAAACAGTAGCAATTTGGGAAGAAAAAATTTTAAAACTTCCCGTGGCCTCTAATTTGACTAATAAAACTACACGTGAAATTTTGTTGACAGCTACTGAAGGCTATATCGGTAGACTAGATGAGATTTTGCGAGAAGCCGCGATCGCATCTCTTTCTCAGGGTCATAAAAAGGTCGATCGCAATATTCTGAAAGAGATAGCCAGGGAGTATTCATGAACGATACTAATGAAGTTGAACCTTGGCTATTTCCTGTTGAGCCACTGGAGAGGGAAAGTTTGAGTCATTTTTTGGGCAGATTCAGGAGGCAAAATTATCTTTCTCCAAGTGCATTGAGCGATCTAGCTGGTATAGGTGGTGTAGTGGCTCGTTGGGAAAGATTTTACCTGAACCCTTTTCCGACAGATGAGCAGTTTCAGGCTTTAGCTAAGATTGTTGGAGTGGATAGTTTTAGGTTACGGGATATGCTTCCACCACAGGGAATAGGAATGAAATGTGAGCCAATTCGTTTATGTGGTGCTTGTTATGAGGAAGTCCCATGTCATCGTATGGAATGGCAATATAAGTCAGTTTGGAAATGCGACAAGCATCAATTGAAATTAATTTCTAAATGTCCTAATTGTGGAGCAAAGTTTAAGATGCCTGCTTTATGGGAGCATGATTGTTGTCATCGTTGTCGTTTTCCTTTTGAAGCGATCGCCCAATATCAGAAAGCAATCTAACATTTTTTCACCCCAAAATAATATTCAGTGATGTTAATCGTGTCGATTGAGGTTAATATTGTTTATTTATTTTCTCTTCAGATAACCTGACAACATGGAATGGAGTGTATAAAGAAACTTTGAGTTTTGTGACTTTCACCACCTATTTTGAGATCGTGACAGTGCTCTAGTAATAACTAAATATAAGCTGAAGGTATAGTTCAACAACGACCGTGCCGTGAGATGAGCGAGAAGGCTGCATCAACGGACTAAAATTGGTCGCTTATTAACCATGAGTAATAAGTCAGGAACTTCAAGTCAGGTTATTTCACTCCCCCGAGGTGGAGGAGCACTTCACGGTATCGGTGAGAAGTTTTCGCCCGATCTCTTTACGGGGACTGGAAACTTCACTGTTCCTATTGCGCTCCCACCTGGTCGCAATGGCTTTCAACCCGAACTGAACCTGGTCTATAGCACCGGTAATGGTAACGGTGTCTTTGGCTTGGGCTGGGGTTTGACTATACCAGGGGTGAGCCGCAAAACTTCAAAAGGGATTCCCCGCTACGACGATGCCCAAGATGTGTTTATTCTCTCGGGAGCGGAAGACTTAGTGCCAGTCGAAAAGGAGCAACAGGCATCTGAGGGAGAGACGAGGTATAGAACCCGCTATCGCCCGCGCACGGAGGGATTGTTCGCACGCATCGATCGCCACCGCATCATTCACAAACAGTCCGGCCTAATTAATGACTACTGGGAAGTCCGCAGTAAGGATGGTTTGGTCAGCTTCTACGGCACTCCCCACAGACCTGTAGGAGCCAGTCAGGGCTGGGAAGATCCGGCTGTAATAGCCAATCCCGATCCATTAAAGCGTGGCAACATCTTTGCCTGGAAGCTGACCCAAACTCTGGATCCGTTCGGGAATCGGATCGAGTACGAATATGAACGAGATTGTGGTCAAGAGGGACCCCACCAATGGGATCGGCTCTATCTGAAGCGGATTCGGTATGCAGACTATGGGGAGAGGGAGAATCCTCAGTTTTTAGTGACCGTTACCTTTGAGTATGAGAACCGCCCGGACCCGTTTTCGGAGTATCGTCCTGGATTTGAAATTCGGATGCGGAAACGGTGCCAAAGTATTCAGGTTCGAACCCATGCTGACCAGGAGCGATTAACCCGGTCTTACCAATTGATCTACCTGGATCGCAGGCAGGATCTAAACAATTTGCAGCAACGGCTGCCGCTCAATGGCGTTTCTCTGCTTAGCCAGGTGAGAGTCATGGGGCATGATGGCAACCTGACCGAACAATTACCGCCTTTGGAGTTTGGCTACACAGGATTCGAGCCGCAGGGGCGGGAGTTCTTTCCTGTGGAAGGGCAAGATTTGCCAGCACGGTCTTTAGGCAATCCAGAGCTGGAATTGGCAGACCTCTTTGGCAATGGGCTGCCTGATGTTTTGGAGATGAACGGCACTGTGCGCTACTGGCGCAATCTGGGGAATGGCCAGTTTGACCTGCCGCGCGAGATGCGGGATGCCCCAGCGGGGTTGCAATTGGCAGACCAGGGTGTCCAACTGATCGATGCCGAAGGGGATGGGCGGATTGATCTGCTGGTCACAACACCGGGGTTATCGGGGTACTATCCACTCCAGTTTGGAGGTTTGTGGAACCGGCGATCGTTCCATCGTTATGATGTGGCCCCCAGTTTTGACCTGGAAGGGCCGGAGGTGCAGTTGGTTGATCTGACTGGGGATGGGGTGACGGATGCGATTCGCTCAGGAAGTCGGCTGGAGTGCTTTTTTAATGATCCTCATGAAGGGTGGAAGGAAAACCGCTGGGTGGAGCGGCGAGATCTAAAAGATTTTCCCAATATCAACTTTTCGGACCCGCGCGTTAAGTGGGGCGATATGTCTGGGGATGGGATGCAGGATATCCTGCTGGTTTATGACGGCAATATCGAGTACTGGTCCAACCTTGGCTATGGAAATTGGGGTCAGAGGGTATCGATGCGCAACAGTCCCCGCTTCCGCTACGGCTACGATCCTAGGCGGATTCTAGTGGGCGATGTGGATGGGGATGGACTAGCCGATCTTGTCTACGTCGATGACCGAAAGGTAATTCTCTGGATCAACCAAAGTGGAAATGGCTGGAGCAAACCAATTGAGATTAAGGGAACGCCGCCGGTCTCGGATTTCGATGCCATTCGGCTTGTGGATCTGCTGGGAACGGGGATCGGTGGGGTGCTGTGGAGTGCCGATGCCAGCGGGCTGTCCCGCAGTCATCTTTTCTTTCTGGATTTTACGGGCGGGGTGAAGCCTTACCTACTAAACGAGATGGATAACCACATGGGGGCGGTGACCCGCGTGGGGTACAAGTCGTCCACCGAGTTCTACCGGGAAGACCAGCAGCGCTGGCAAACTCATTGGAAAACTCCCCTGCCCTTTCCCGTGCAGGTGGTGGCACAGGTTGAGGTGATTGACGCCATCTCGCAAGGTAAGCTCACCACTGAATATAAGTATCATCACGGTTACTGGGATGGCGCGGAGCGGGAGTTCCGAGGCTTCGGTCGGGTGGAACAGTTGGATACGGAGGTATTTGAGCAGTATAACCAGTCCGGACTGCATGGGGAAGACATCGCCTTTGAAAGCTTGGAAGATGAAGAACGATCTCAACATTTTTCTCCACCACTGCTGACCAAGACCTGGTTCCATCTAGGACCGGTTGGGGATGAATTTGGCGAGTGGGAGGAAGTGAATTTTAGCGATGAGTATTGGTCGGGCGACCCGCAGGTGTTGAAACGTCCGCTAGGGTTGCAGGCGTTGCTCAAACACTTGCCCCGTCGAATTAAGCGAGATGCTCTGCGCACCATGCGGGGTCAGATCCTGCGCACGGAATTGTATGCCCTAGATGGCACAACTCGGCAGAAGCGGCCCTATACAGTAACGGAATCTCTGGCTGGGGTTGCTGCCCTGCCGGTCGGCAAACCTTTACCAATCGAAATTGACGATTGGGCTGATTGGCAAAAGCAGGTGTTCTTCCCCCACAGTTTGGGACAGCGGGTGACGCAGTGGGAGCGAGGCGATGACCCAATGACCCAGTTTTCGTTTGCGGGGGACTATGATAATTACGGCCAACCGCGCTCCCAAATCGACATTGCCGTGCCGCGCGATCGGGACTATAAACAAGCGGTTCCAGCCTCCTTGCCAGCACCGGAACCCTATTTGGTGACCCATTTGCAAATTGACTATGCCCAGCGAGATGATTCACTCCATTATATCGTTGACCGTGTGGCCCGCACGACGACCTACGAGATCGAGAACAATGGCCGGGACGATATTTTCACCCTCAAGGCAAAGATCGAAAGTAAAGGGCTCGACGATCCTGACCACATCATTGGTCAGGCACTCAACTACTACGACGGATCGTCGTTCCAGGGGTTGCCCTTGGGCAAGGTGGGTGATTACGGGGCAGTGGTGCGCACGGAAACCTTGATTCTCACGGAGACAATCGCAAAGGATGCCTACGGTGAGATTCCGCCTTACCTGAACTCAGATACCGCGCCCTCTTGGTCGCCGGAATATCCGTCTGAATTCCGCAATGGGCTGTCACCGCTGACAGGATACAGCTTTGACAAGAATACGGGGCACTACTTTGTGACCACAGGGCAACAGTACGATTTCCACAATCCCCAGGTTGCTGCCAGAGGATTACCAATGGCGACCCAGGATGCGCTGGGACGCAAGACCGAGATTGACTACGATACCTACCAACTCCTGCCCACGCAGGTGACAGACACCGCTCATCTGAGCACTCAAGCTGACTACGATTATCGAACCCTGCAGCCCCAACAGGTAACCGATCCCAACGGCAATCGCACCCGCTATGCCTATACGGCTTTGGGGTTACTCCAGTCCACGGCGATGATAGGTAAGCCAGGAGAAAATGAGGGCGATACGGACTCAGTCCCAAGCACCCGCTTTGAGTATGATTTTCTGGCCTTTGACGACCCGCAGCGCCAGCAACCGATCTCGGTTCGCACGATTCGGCGAGTGCATCATGTCAACGAGTCGGACGTTGACCCCGCTGAGCGGGATGACACTATTGAAACGGTCGAATATTCCGATGGCTTCGGACGGTTATTGCAGACTCGCACTCAAGCAGAGGACATCACCTTTGGCCATTCACCCTTTGGCGATGCGAGTCTCCCCGCCGATCAATCGGCCCCTAATCAAGATGCAGTGGGGCAGGCAGCCTGCCCAGAGGGATTACCTAATGTGGTGGTGAGTGGTTGGCAGACCTATGACAACAAGGGCCGGGTCGTTGAGAAGTATGAGCCGTTCTTCTCCTGTGGGTGGGACTACAAACCACCAGCCGATGCCGAGAAGGGACAAAAAGCCACGATGTTCTATGACCCCAGGGGGCAGGTTATCCGCACGGTGAATCCAGATGGCTCGGAGCAGCGGGTAATCTACGGCGTTCCGGTCAATCTCTACGAGCCTGATTACTTTAACCCAACCCCTTGGGAAATTTACACCTATGACGAAAATGACAACGCGGGGAGTACCCATCCTCAAGCAGCGGGTAGTTATCGGCATCATTGGCATACCCCTGCCAGTGCTGTGGTTGATGCCCTGGGGCGCACGATTCTTACTGTGGAGCGGAACCGGGAAAAACCGACCAAGCGGACTGACCCACTGCCACCCATCGAGGAATACCAGACGAGATCTACTTACGACATTCGCGGCAACCTATTGACGGTCACAGATGCGCTGGGGCGCAAGGCGTTTTCCTATGTCTACGACCTGACGCCGAAGCAGGAAGAGGAGGAAGAGGAGGAAGAGGAGGAGGGCGCGCCGGTGTTGCGCATCCAGCAGTTAGATGGGGGAGTACGGTGCATTGTCTTAGATGTCATGGGCAATGAAATTGAGCGGCGAGATAGTAAGGGGGCACTCATTCTGCAGAACTATGATAGGCTGGACCGTCCTATTTGTCTCTGGGCAAGGGATAAGACAGGTGAAGCCGTGACCCTGCGGGAACGGTTGGAGTATGGAGACCGTAGTAACGTCCTATTGATGACGGAAGCCGAGCGAAAGACCAGTCAAGCCAAGAACCTTTTGGGCGAACTGCACCACCATTACGACGAGGCAGGGTTGCTGGCGTTTATTGAATACGATTTCAAGGGCAATGTGCTGGATAAGGTGAGGCAGGTTATCAGCAATGAAGCTATTCTCTCCGTCTTCAATACGCCGCCGCCGAATTGGGAGATCCCGGCTTTCCGAATAGATTGGCAGCCTCCCTCTGGGACAACCTTGGCAAACCATGCTGTTGAATTGCTGGATGAAACCCTGTACCAGACTTCTTGTACCTACAACGCTATGAACCGAGTCAAGTTGATACGCTACCCCCAGGATGTAGAGGGTAATCGCAAGGAACTCCGTCCTCGCTATAACCGAGCTGGCATCTTGGCAGAAGTCAAGCTGGGAAACACAAACTACATCAGGCACATTGCCTACAACGCCAAGGGGCATCCGACGCTGATCGCCTACGGCAATGGGATCATGACCCGCTATGTCTATGACTCGCAGACGTTTAGCTTGGTACGGTTGCGTAGTGAAAGATACACGATGCCAGAGCAACTTACCTACCATCCCATGGGTGCAGCGTTACAGGATTTTGCCTACGAATATGACTTAGTGGGAAATATCCTGAAAATTAACCATCGAGAGCCAGATTGTGGTTTACCTACTCCCGATCTTGAACTTTCACCGAACAAAGATACGCTAAACCGCAGGTTTACCTACGACCCGCTCTACCGACTGCGTTCTGCCACTGGGCGAGAGTGCGACACGCCACCGCCACCTAAGCCTTGGGATGATGGTTCAAAGTGTCACGATGTGACTAAGACTCGTGCCTACCAAGAAGATTATATGTATGACTCTGTAGGAAATATGAATCAGTTGAAACATACGGCTCAAAAGGGCAGCTTTACACGGGATTTCACGTTAGTACCCAATACTAATAGACTGCAAGCAATGAAGGTGAGAGGTGAGACCTACAATTACGCCTTTGATGTCAATGGCAACATGACTGGAGAAGTTGTCTCGCGGCACTTTGAGTGGGATCACAGTGATCGTATGCGGGTGTTTCGGAATCAAGTTGCTGGTATTCAGCCTACGGTACATGCTCATTATGTTTATGACAGTAATGGTCAACGGGTGAAGAAGCTAGTACGCAAAAATAATGGTGCATTAGTTGAGGCGACTGTGTATATTGATGAGATTTTTGAACACCATTTTCTGAATCAGGTTGTTGAAACTCAGGAGAATAATTATTTGCATGTAATGGATGACGAGAAGCGGATTGCAATCTTACGAGTTGGGAGAACTTTTGCTCCCCATGATGTCAGCCCATCAATACAATATAGCTTAGGCGACCACCTTGGCAATTGCAATCATACTATAAATGCAAAGGGAACCTGGGTAAATCAGGAAGAATTTACACCCTATGGCGAGACTAGCTTTGGTGCTTTTTCGAAGAAAAGATATCGATTTACAAATAAAGAAAAGGATGAGGAAAGTGGATTAACTTATCATGGGGCTCGATATTATGTACCTTGGTCTGGAAGATGGTCCAGTGTTGAGTCCAGCATAATTAAGAATCCGATTGTAAGCTCTTACTTGTATGCTTTCTCCAACCCATTACGTTTTGTTGATCCGACAGGCCGATTTCCCGATAATCCAGGAGGCCAAATAGGCATAGACCAAATTAAGAGAGAAATTAAAGAGATAGAGAAAGCACAACGTAAACTTGAATCTGCAAAAGAAGGTTTAAAACGAGGCTTAGAACATAGGAAACACTTACCCGTGGATGTAGACAGTTTGGTAAGGGAATTACGTGATGCTGAAAAAGATGCACAGAAAAAAATTCAGGAAGCCGAATCCACTCTTAGGAAAATTCCTCGTGAAGCCTCTCCCAGAGAAGCCGATCAAAGTGCCCTTCGCCGTAGATTAAAGAACGCAATTGAAAGTCTGAAAGAGAGATTAACCCGTCTGCGTGGGGGAGGAGGCACAGGATCGAGGACAAGTCAGTTGAGATCGGGTTTATCAAGAGGAAGTACTGGTTTGTGGTTTGCTGTTGAAGCTTACAAGCAAAGGCATAGAATATGGCAAGACATTGAAATGGGACTATACAAAACTGGATTTGGATACATAATCATTAATAAAGCTCTCTTTAGACTATCTCTTCGAAGTAAGCCAGCATTTTCTATACTTTCGGGTGAATATCCTGTTGGACTTACAGAGAAATACATCAGTGATGTAACCTCATTTGAGCGAGTAGAAAAGGGTACAAGGATTGGAAATGAACAATATTTTTGGTGGAAGGATAGGTTTGGACATTGGCATTTGAAACGTCCCAAAAATCGCATCAAGAAATAATATAGCAAAGTCTTTTTTGCTCAACACGTTATTTCAAGACCAATCAGTTACAAAGAATTAAAAATCAATAAACCTAGAGCCTAAATGATTTTTTTTAATAACGATTTGAGATTCACATAGAGTTTGATAACAAGGAGAAAATCCATGGTAGCGCTAACAAGTTCAACTCCAACAAGCACCAAAAACAGAAACATTCCCACCTGGGACGATAGTATCTGGCAGCAAATCGATCGGGCTGTCCATGATGAGTGCAAACGCACGACAGTCGCCTCAAAGTTCCTCCCCCTCTATGGCCCCGTCCTCCCCGACAAACTGACAATTCCTTCTGACACCATTAAGGTCGACGCTAAACAGAAGATGCTCTATGTCGAAGAAACAGCCGTTAATGACTTGATCGAACTCGTGGTTAAATTTAGCTTGACGGAGCAACAAGTTCAACGAGAGGGGGAATTAGGAACAGCCGTTACATTAGCCACACGAGCTGCCAATCTTCTCTCTCAAGCTTTAGATGTAGTGATTTTTCAAGGTAAATCGTATGATCAACATCCCTTATTTACGAGCGGTAAAGTATCGCTGAAGTCTGGGAAAGTGGGCTTAGGTCTGCTCGAAGCCGCCTCAAAGGACATCCAAGTTGTTTATGTTGAAAAAACGTTCACTCCACCTAGCACACGCTGGGGAGAAAACACTTTTCGTGCAGTAGCCGAAGCCTATTCTCGTCTCCAAAGTGGAGAAGAACTAGAACAGGCCCACTACGGCCCCTATGCCCTAGTGTTGCATCACGTTCCCTTTGCCGATACGTTCGCTCCCCTGACGACAACGCTGATCATGCCCGCAGATCGTATAAAACCGCTGGTGACATGGGTCAATCCGAAAATGAAAGAAAAAGAGGTGGAATTTTACGGTACCGGGACTTTGCCAGAGTACAGTGGGGTTCTTGTTTCTCTAGGGGGGAACACCATGGACTTAGTTGTGGGTGTCGATGCCAGAACAGAAGTTGTGACCCAAGATACCGAGGGGAATTACGATTTCCGCGTTTTCAAACGGTTTGCCCTCAGACTCAAAGATCGATCCGCAGTCATGCGATTGGAGTTCGAAGACTCAGAGGATGTGGGTGAGCTCCAAAAGACTGAAGCAAGACCTAGCAGCGCTGCAAAAGTTTAGTGATTCTTCTATGCATTAACTGAATGCTTGCTTGGGTAGCTCCACAGGAACAAAGGAGGCAAGACATGCAAATCGAACACAATGGCATCATCCTTTGGTACGGCACGCCCGATGCGCCCGCACCAGAAGACTCTGCACCAGCCGACACCGATATTCCCATTACAATCGGCGTTCAACCAGCCGATGCCAGCAACACCCTTGAAATCCACTACCAGGTCGATCGCGGCCCGACTCACAGAATAGAGGCCAGGTTCTTACGCAATGCTCCCGCCCGCAGGGCGCAGTATTTCCAAGCCATCCTGCCTGCCTTTCGAGCAGGCGAAACGGTTGAATATGCCGTTATTTGCCGCTGTGCAGGCCGTCAGGTTCCGCCTCCTGAAACCACCGAGCAATTTGTCTCCAGCTTCCGCGTCCAAACTACCGAGGCCCAACCCAGCCGCGAGGCCACGACTAGACCCACCCCCTCTCCAACGGAAGTCCACCCTGCCTCCCTGTCACTGGGTAACGTTCGCAGCGAAGTTCTGCCACCCCAGACTGCTGTCACTAAGCGGATCTCAGCATCCTATGCGGTCAGCGGCCAGATTCGCCCCGAGGGTGACACCCCCCTTCCGGGGACGATCGTGCGAGCCTATGACAAAGACCTACGGAGTGAAAGTCTGATTGGAGAAGCGATCGCCGATGAAAGCGGTCGCTACGAGATGACTTACACCAGCGAGCAGTTGAGCCGACCCGAAAAACGACGTGCCAACTTAGTTGTGCGCGCCTTCAGCCCGGAAGGCATCCCGATGGCTGAGTCTGAGGTTAAGTTCAATGCTGGAGAGCAGGAAGCAGTCGATCTGGTAGCCGTTCCGCCCAAGCTGTCCGAATACGAGAAGTCAATGGCATTGCTTAGGCCGCTGCTGCAGGAAATTCCCCTCCATGAACTGACTGAAGAGGAAATCTCCTTTCTGGCAAGGGAAGCTACCCTCGATCCCCAACATCTTCAAATCCTCGTCCGTTCTGCCCAACTCGCCCAGGAAACCGACCTGCCGATCGCAGCCTTCTACGGTTGGGCGCGTCAAGAACTGCCCCTGGAATTGCATGAGCTGCTCGCCCAGGAAACAGAACAGTTGCAAACGGCTTTGGAACGTTCCATTGAAGCTAACTTTATTCCCACTGAACTGACGGAAAGGCTCGACGAGATCTCCCAGCTTCTAGAAACCTTACGGAGAGAACGGTCGATTCAAGAAGCCGGGGTGCTTGTCCCCCATGAAGTTACTCTGCGCCTGCGCGATCGCGACTCTGACGAATCGCTCAGCAACTACACCGTACAAGCCTTCGATCTGGATGCCGGTAGTGAGCCACAAGAACTGGGATTTGACATGACCGACGGAAGTGGCATGGTTAATGTCGTTTACACCACGCCCGATACAGAAAGTCCTGCCCCTCGGAGAATCCAACTGCGCGTGACTGACTCAGAGGGTGAGGAGATTGAGCGAACAGATGTTGCGATCGCGCCAGACCAGAGGGAAGAAGTAGATGTGGCGATCGCAGTCCCACAAGCACCTAAGATTGCCTCCCCTTCGCTGCAGGAGTTGAACCAAAACTTGCAGCTGCAACTGCCCCCAGAACTTCTCAGTCGCCTGGAAGCAGAGGATATTCGTACTGTTGATGATATTCGCAAAGCCGGGGGCATCAGTCAGATTGATGACTTACCCGTTGATGCAGAGCACGAAGCCGTGCGGACGTTAGAGGGCCACGCCAATCTCAACGTGCTCTCGGACGACGTGAATCTGAATGAGACCTTGATTGAGAAGGGCTTTGATAGTGTTGTGGCGATCGCAAAACAGCCACGAGTAGAGTTCGTCAACGCAGTTCGCGAAGAAATTGACGAGTCTAGAGCACAACAGCTTCACGCCCAAGCAACTGCTGTAGATATGTTCTTGCATAACTTAATGACTGAAACAGCAGTCACTGCCGCAAATGGTTTTCCATCTCCAATTCAGAAAAATGGAGCCACCTCAAAGACGGCAGCTAAGTGTCAATGCAAAGATTGCGAATCGGCCGTAAGCCCTCTAGCTTACCTTGCGGATCTGCTCAACTACGCCATCAAAAATCTCAATGTGTCCTTGAGCTATTTGACGCAAACTTTCCACCAGCCCTTCGGCGATCTACCTGTTTCCTGCGAGGAAATGGAGAAAAAGGTAAGGCAAGTTAGGATTTGCATTGAGGTCCTGCGGCGTTACCTCCTGGAGAATAAACTGCCTGCTCAAAATAGTAGTGAAAAGACAGAGCTCGATAAGGCTGAAGCTAAATATCGACGTGAAGCTTATGAGGAATTACTAACTAATTTAGGAACGGCCTATGAGGAAATTCGCTTAGCTCAGCAGTCAGATAAAAAAACGCGCAAGGTGGCTGCAGATCGTCTTGGCATTGGGGTTCAGCATCTTGACGAGTTGACTGCACTAAACAATAAGTTTCTCAACAAACCAACTACACTGACTGAAAAGGATTTAGAAGAATATTTCGGTTTAGTGGATACCAATCGCAATCCATTATGTGATGGGGCTAAATTTGGTGAAATTGTTGGCAGGGGACAGAAAATACAGATTCTCCGTTGGAATTTGGATGGGGTCGAATGGAATCGAAATACTGATGTAGACGGTAGAATTTATGTCAGCCTAACAAAGATCCCTTTACAAGAACTCCCCGATCTTCCCGTTCAACCTTCCCGTGGCAGAAGACGAACAGGCAAGGCCAAAGCAAATGATTTTGGTTGTCGCGTTCAACTTTACCGCGATTCTAAACGAACAGATAACACTTTAGTTGCAGAGGGAACTCGGGCAACAGCAACAGGATCTGTACTGCTTTCAGAGAGAAATGGAAGCGGTCTATCGGGCAGCTTTGAGATTCAGTATAATGCCGATACCAACCAGATTGAGATCTCGGCCATCCCCCGATTGTTAAGTTGGCGGTTGCAGTATTTACGCCAGCAGTGGGCAAGACAAGATTGGCCCGATAATGCTTACATCGATACATTTTTATTTGAAACCGAATCTAAATATAGCAACGATCTAGAACAAGGTCTGATTAGCCCCAGTCTTCATCAATTATTTCAGCATGCAGGCAGAGAACTCCTTGATAAACCAACTGTTACGGTGGGCAAAAAGGTAGGAAAGAAAGACAAACTATGGTTTATCTCGAGCAAGAGTCATCGTTACTTCGTGAGCAAGAACGGTGACAAACTAAAAGTATTTGGAGCAAGAAAACTACCAGCTATCGATCCAGACATCATTGGACCAGATGACTTTCGCTGTCCTTTTGCCAAAGTTGGCAAACAGCCAGAGAGAGCTTTCGACATCTGGTTAGCACGACGTAAATGGGTTGACAACCAGCTGTCAGAACTAAAGGGATTGACGGAACTAATCGAAGTTAAGGGAACAAAAGAATCTTTTCCCTCCCTAGCCCTGATGTTTAAACGGATGATGCAACCAATTATCCAAGGGGAAAAATGGATAGCATGGAAAATTGATTCAATCAAAGCAGCGGAGCTCCCCGAAAAATTCGATAAGCTTTTTGATGAGTTGGGAAAACTCTTAGATTCGATCCAGGATTCCGATTCTAAGATTTCCAAAAAGGCTGAGAATACTGTGCAAGCCAACCTAAAGCTAAGTGCGGCAAGCTTTATTCGGTTAATGACACTTTGTGAGAAGGATCGCGTTTTCCACTCCAATCCCAAGCAAAAGCAAGTAACCCAATCAGAATGGGAAGAAGTCTACTCCATACTCGTTCAAGCCCAAAAGGAAATGCTATGTGCCCAATGGATAGAGGAAGAAATAGAAAATAGTGTTCGGTTAAGCTTGAAAGAATTTTGGGCTTCACTCCGTACGCCTCAGGAAGGTCAATGGCCGCCAGCCATGTCTCAAAAAGTCAAACCAACAATCGATCCAGATGAGTTAACCCTCAAGGATCTGGCTGAACCTATGATTGGGAATAGGGCGATCGCCCTTTGGAAATCCCGTCAAAAAACTCTTAAACATACCCCTAAAGCTCTTCGAGCACTATACAAAGATGAAGAGCAAAAACAGGTTGGTAGTGGCTTTAATGCCATTCTCAAGCAAGCCCTCGATCGGGCGCTAGGCCAAAATGTAGAATTGGTCGAAGAATTGGAAAAGCTCAAGGATAAACTCAATAACCCAAGTAAACAGAAGGAAGCAGAAGACACTATCAAAGACACGCTCTACATGTTGGTAGAGGATTTCATTCGCCTGATGGACATCAAGGCTAAAAAACAACCGACAGAGGATGAATGGAATCAAGTTTATAGAATTCTTGCAAAATCGCAAAAATTTATTCGGGAATATCCCCAGTGGCATGGAGAAGAGAAAGCCCAGAATTTTGAATATTGGGAAATACTTAAAGCCAGATTGCCTCGCTGGCGTGCCACTCTAGAATCACGACAAAAATGGGTTCAAGCTCTGCGCATACGTAGTCGTGCTCCCTCGATCGATCCCGACCTAATTTCTAAGGACAACTTTAGCGATTCAAAAGCTGGAAAGTTAGGTTACCAAATTTGGCAAGATCGAAAGAAAAACTTGGACCTCAAAGTACAAAAGGGAAAAGATGAACTAGCTAGCTTTGATATCATGCTAGTCGATGCTCTTTTCACTCCAGGGACTATTGATGCATTTATAGCGAAGCTTAAGCAAAAACGGGAGAAAGATAGCTACGAAGCCCTTCTGAAGCAAGAATTTAAGGATTTCCCTTTGTCGACGCTCTTCAAGCTCAGTGCCTTGTTCTCTCAGGCTTCCGCTAGCACTTCAGTTGAGGTACAAGAAGCTCGTCAAATCATTACAGAGAGACTGTATTTGCCCTTAAGCCACTTTCAGATATTAATAGATATTTTAGCCAAGGATAAAGATCCCAATCAGGTCGTAACTGACCCTGAATGGTCTGCTGTGTATGAGTATCTTGCCTACTCCCAATTGATCGCGATCGTCATGTCTTTAGCTAAAGCACAGAACCAGGGTGAAGATATTACGTCGCGTCTAAAACAGTTCTGCATAACACCAGCCGCTTTTGCATATCTATTACATACTCGGGATATTCTCACTCAGGCCAAACCCGGTCACGGCTCCCTCTTACTTGATACTGAATGGTTAGAGATAGAGTCCATCCTGACGCAAGTCATAAAGCAACACCAGTTTTCAGATTGGCAGGATAAGGAACAAGAGCAAACTCTTAGCCACGGTCCGGATGTTTTCCAAATTCCTCAGCCTCAAACTGGTCAATACCCGTCTCAGACACTCCCCTCTTTCCCTAAATGGCGCGCCAGTCTCACAGACTACCTCGATTGGGAAAATCGATTGCAGGCACGTATCGACCAGCATCAGAATACCATCGCTTCATTTTTTGACGCAATCAGCTCTGCTGAGGAAACGATTCTGCCTACACTAAGGGATGCCCTAATCGAAGCGACTGATAATACTGAGAACGAACTTACTGACAAAGCGAAATCCCTCACCGATCAATTGTTAATAGACACGCAAGTGAGTGGATGTCAGAAGACAACTCGCATTAGTCAGGCTATTGAAACGCTACAGAGCCTCTTGTGGTCAATTAGAACAGCTCAGCTCTACGATACTTACCCACAACTTAAGCTCCTAAATGATGATGTTTTTGACGAAGAGTGGAACTGGATAGGTTCTTACACCACTTGGCGGGCCGCCATGTTTGTTTTTCTTTATCCAGAAAACATTTTGATTCCCACATTGAGGAAGCACCAGACACCTGGGTTCCAGCAGTTGATTGACAACCTACGCAAAAACCGTAACCTCAATCCAGAACAGGCCTGCCAAGAAGCTAAGAAATACAGTGATTACTTCCGTGACATCTGTAACCTGGACGTCGAAGCTACCTGCCACGCGGAGACGCGGATCTTTGAGGGGAAATGCCGCGACCGTAAAGAGGTAGAAAAGCGCCCTCTTTTCTACATGTTCGCCCGTGGTCGCCATACCAATACTGTCTACTGGTCGGCCTACGACCCTACAACTAATGTTCAAGAATATGCGCAGACGTTTTGGGAGACAATACCAAATTTTAAAAACGCAACCAAGGTCATCGGAGCACATCCTTATAGAGTTGCGGATAAAGAGCAGTATATCTGCTTATTTGCTTGTATCCATGAACAAGGAACTACAAAACTTAGATTTGCGCGTTATAACTTGGAAGCTTCTAGTTCTTGGGAAGAAATTGACGATTTAGATCTACCCAAAGATATTTCTGAGTTTGATGCTGTCATTACCCAAAAGCTAGATATAGAGACACCAAGACTAGTTATAAAAGATAAGAGTGGCAGTGTGTATACTCGTTGTATTGGCAGTAACGCCACAGGTTGGGAGGATGAGGATTTCCAAGAATTATCACCTATAGATAAAAAAAGAAAGACTACTAAACATGGTGAACTTGAGGGGGATGAGGTGAAGTCAACCCCTATGTCATCAGTACAAATACCTAAGACAATATCTGCAAAAAAAATATATGCTGTGCATCAAGTTAAGCCTAATAAAATTATAGTAATCTCCTCAGACTTCGATGGGCAGATTTTCGCAGAGTCATTTCAAAAGTCTAGACAGAGTGACTCAAAATCAGGAAATATAAATAATGTATGGGAGTACATACAAGACACTTTAATTCAGATTGGTATGGGGCAAAAAGTTCAAAATTGGGTTGGGAGCTTTCAGGACAAGATAACGAAGCATATATATATATTGTGGTGGCAAAAACAATCCGGTATGTATTCCTACAAGAGCAATTACTATGCAGTATTAGATGCTAATAATATGCCAAAAGTACTAAGAAAAAAGGAGAGTTTTTGGTTTGGATTAACTCGCATAGCATGCAATTCAGGTGCTTCATTAACCTCAAACATATCTAGCTCTCGAGCACAGTTACTAGCTTATCAAACGGAAACGAAAAGTGTCTATCGCTCTCTATTCAGAGCAAACGAAAAGAATTATTTATCAATACAAAATAATACGGCAAAAATAGCGCCAGAAGTCGTTGCTCCCTATGATATTATTGAAAGGCTTTCTCAAGATGATCTTCAAAAGCGTTGTCAATTAATTTCATCAGTATTTAAGACAAATGATGGCGAACCTAAATCTACTCTGACTTATCTAGAAGAAGCTTACTATTTCCTTCCTGTCCAGCTCGCACTTTACCTTCAAAAAAGAGGATATTACATTTCCGCTTTGGATTGGCTCCGTAATGTCTATGATTATACTGTACCCGATCGACAAGGGACAAAGATTCGAAAAATTTACTACCCCCTGAAGGAAGAGGAAATATTTACTACGGACTATAAACGTTTTCAAAATTGGTTGCTCGATCCGCTTAACCCCCATTTTATTGCTGAAAATCGAGCCCATACCTATACTCGTTTCACCCTAATTTCAATTATCCGTTGTCTGCTAGCCTATGCAAATGCAGAGTTTACCCTAGACACGGCTGAATCGATCGCACGGGCCCGTTCTCTCTATATAACAGCAGTTGAATTATTGGAAACAGAAGAACTAAAACAGCAAGTGCCATGTCAAGAGCTAACGATTGGACTGATGCAATCAGTTAGAAATAATGTCCCCCCCGGAACAGATGCTTTGTTTAATTTTGAATCAAAGATCAAGGGCATCACGAACTTTGAGTCTATTCATAAACTTAGTAAACGAATTCCAGAGTTGATGAAAAAGCAGAACCCCTGGAAAGAGAAGCTACTACAAGCAGAAAAATTTGTCGATGATGCACTGTTGCAAGAGCAGCTTCCGACTACCTTGGCAAAGATCTTAGAAGATAGCGATCATCTGGTTGCTAACAGCTATAGAAACTTGCTTAGAAATGAAGACATTCTTACTTCATCTCGGAACATTGTTAATTCTACAGCAATTACCTCAGCTAATAATTTATCAAGCTACTTTAGCAATTATCTCAGTGTTGCGGAAGTAAAATTCTGTATCTCCCCTAATCCAGTTATCAAATCCTTCAAGTTACAGGCTGAATTAAATTTGCACAAGATGCGAACTTGTCGTAATATTGCCGGAATGAAGCGCCAACTGGCACCTTACGCCAGCCCAACCGATCAGGTCAGCGGCTTACCTCAGATTGGAGTGAGTGGTCAACTCTTGCTGCCTAGAACCGTCACATTTCGGCCAACACCTTATCGCTATACTTTTCTTATTGAGCGGGCTAAACAGCTAGTCAACATTGCCCAGCAGATGGAAGCATCCATGCTGGCTGCTCTCGAAAAGCGCGATTCTGAAGCCTACAATCAATTACAAGCTCGGCAGGACATTGAAGTAGCCCGTGCTCATGTACAACTTCAAACTCTGCGTGTTAAGGAGTCAAAAGATAAGGTTAAACTAGCAGAACTTCAAAAAGAACGGGCACAACTTCAATTAGACGAATACGTGCGACTGCTTTCAGAGGGTTTAATTAGAGAAGAAGCAGCTGCTCTAGGGTTACAGATTACACTAACTGGGGCATACTCACTAGCAGCAGCAGGAGCTTGGGCATTAGCGGCGAAGGCGGCAATTTTCAGTCCGGGAGCTGCTAAACAGATTGCCGTTGAGGCTGCTAAACTGACAGTTGAAGCAACTGAGCGTTGGATTCAAAGCCTTCAACTGTTGGCTAGCTATGAGCGACGAAGGGAAGAGTGGGAATTTCAAAAGGTTTTAGCTGATCAAGATGTCAGTATTGGCAAACAAGAGATTAAAATCGCCAAAGACCAAGTTCGTGTCGTTGGACAAGAGCTTATCATCTCCCGCCTTAACTCCGATCATGCTAAAGATACTCTCAACTTTCTTACTAACAAGTTTACCAACAATGAACTTTACGATTGGATGAGTGATGTTTTAGAAACAGTCTACAGTTACTTCCTCCAAGAGGCAACTGCCGTAGCGAAGCTAGCCGAAAATCAATTGGCATTTGAGCGACAGACAACCCCACCTCGCTATATCCAGGGAGACTACTGGAAACCTCCTTCTAATAATATGTTGTCAATATTCTCTAGTAATGCTAATGATAGACGCGGCCTAACAGGTTCTGCTCGCCTGCTCCAGGATATCTATCAGTTAGACCAGTACGCCTTCGATACAGATAAGAGGAAGCTACAACTATCCAAAACCATCTCATTGGCTGCTCTATCCCCCGTTGAGTTTCAACAGTTCCGCCAGACTGGTGTAATGACTTTTAGAACCCCCTTGGAACTCTTCGATCGCGACTTCCCAGGTCACTATCTGCGACTGATTAAGCAAGTTCGGACTTCAGTTCTGGCGCTCGTTCCACCTACGCAAGGCATTCACGCCACTCTCACCACCTTAGCAGCTTCCCGAGTTGTCATTGGCGGAGACATTTTCCAGACCGCGATCGTCCGGCGCGATCCGGAGTATGTTGCCCTGACATCCCCCCGCGATGCGACAGGTCTATTTGAACTTCAGCAGCAATCAGAGATGCTCCTACCCTTTGAGGGCTTGGGCGTCGATACAACATGGGAATTTCGCTTGCCCAAAGCTGCCAATCAGTTTGACTACAGCACTATTGCCGACGTACTCATCACGATTGATTACACCGCTCTCAATAGCTTTGACTACCGGCAGCAAGTCATTCAAACTCTCAATCCTAGGATTAGTGCCGATCGACCTTTTAGCTTCCGCAATGAATTCGCCGATGCTTGGTACGACTTACACAACCCAGAGCAGACAACAACTCCAATGGTCGTCCGCTTTGAAACTCGTCGTGAGGACTTCCCTCAGAATCTCGATCGGCTCAAAATTCAGCAGGTGGTCCTCTATTTCGTGCGTAAAACTGGAGAAACCTTTGAAGTTCCGGTCACCCATCTCCACTTCACCGAACAAGGAAACACAGCTGCCGTTGACGGTAGTGCCACCTCAATTGACGATGGCGCCACCTCAATTGATGGAGTCATTAGCACACGTCGAGGTAACGCTAGCAGTTGGGGATCTATGCTCGGCAAAAAACTTAATGGCCAGTGGGAGCTGTCACTACAATCTAACGATCCGTTAAAAGATCGAAAAATCCGAAGCTGGTTCAAAGACGAAAAAATTGAAGATATTTTGTTCGTGATTACCTATGCTGGACAAACTCCAGACTGGCCCTCATGAGGTTTCTTGATAGATTTTTTTGGCTCTCTAATTCATGAAAGTTACCCTGGTTGCCTTCTATCGGACAAGTATAGTTTACACCCTCTATATCAGGGTTTGACCAAGATTATTAAAATTCAATTCTTGGTTTCTGTTCTACTATTACTACTGTTTTTGCTGCTATAAAAATTTTGAAGATTATCTTGTAATTTTTCGTAAATGCGATCGCGCCAAAAAGGAGTTATTGTATATCCTTGTTCTAATTTTTGTATGGCTAATTCAACATTGAAGTCCGTTAATTGGATTTGATTTTCTTCTCGATCGCTTAATATCAGCATCAAGCGGTTGTTTTTTTTTCTGGGTATAGACTTATCTAAAAACCACGCATCTTTATCTCTAATAGTTTCTAAAACTTTTAAAGAAATATCGAAATTTAATCCTAGCGATAACAAATATTCCATAATCGACAAAATCAATAAATCTGATTCTGTGTAATAAACATTCCTTCCTTTTCCACCAGGATTAACTGTAGGTAAGACAACGCCCTGCTTTCGCCAATACTGTAGTTGTCGGCGAGAGCAGCCAGTGATTTTTGATGCTTCTGTACTGGTATAGAAAGATTCTCCCATAACTAACAATGATGCCATGAGAAAAGAGCTATATATAAAAAAATATTAAGCTCAAAAGCACATTATGTATTTTTAATAGTAATTTTAATTTATGAGTGAAATTACTATTCAATGCCGTTTAACCGCACCAGAAGATATTCGCCATAGCCTCTGGCTACTCATGGTGGAAAAAAATACTCCGCTAATCAATGAACTATTCAAACAATTAGCAGAACATCCAGATCTTGAAATATGGAAACAAGAAGGAAAATTGCCACGAGGAATTGTCAACAATCTTTGTCAGTCTTTAAGAAGCCAGGCAAAGTATGAAGGTCAACCAGGGCGATTTTATAGTTCGGCGATCGCAATGGTGGATTTTGTCTATAAATCGTGGCTAAAGGTACGTAAAGGTTGGACTTATGAATTAAGAGGACAAGAACGTTGGCTGGCAATGCTAAGAAGCGATGATGAACTTGTTCGAGAATGCGATCGCTCTTTGGAAGAAATTAACAGTAAGGCAACTGAGATTCTAAATAATCTCAAGCCTGAAGAGTATAAAAGCACTCATAGCCAATTATTCAATCTATACCATGATTCTGAAAATGTCTTGATGTGTTGTGCGATCGTTCATTTGCTGAAAAACGGTTGTAAAGTGCGCCAAAAGCCAGAAGATCCAGAAAAGTTTACCAAACGCCGTCGTAAGGTAGAAATTAGGATCGAAAGATTAACAAAAAAACTAAATGGGAAAGCACCTAAAGGGAGAGATTTAACAGGACAAAAATGGTTGGATACTCTCGCGATCGCTTCAACCTATGTTCCTCAAGATGATGCTCAGGCAAAACTTTGGCAAGATATATTACTAACTCAATCAAAATCAGTTCCTTATCCTGTCAACTTTTTGTCTAATGAAGATACAATATGGGGAAAAAACGAAAAAAACCGCCTGACTGTGAATTTCAATGGATTAGAGAAGTATATTGGTAAGCATTGCTTTCAGCTTTACTGTGATAAGAGACAACTTTCACTATTTCAACTTTTCTACGACGAGCAGGAGCTAAAAAAACAGAGCAATAATAGTCATTCGGGTGCATTATTAGCTTTGCGATCGTCAAGGATAATCTGGCAAGAAGGAAAGGGAAAAGAGAAACCCTGGAATGTAAACCATCTGACTCTCCACTGTTCTGTTGATACATTACTTCTTACTATTGAAGGGACAGATTTAATTCGCAAGAAGAAAACCGAGACATTTCTTAAAACTTTGCAAGATCTCGAACAACAGAAAAATCTCAATTCCAAACAACAAAAGTTAGTCAAAAAAACTCAAACATCTCTCGACCGAATTAATAATTCCTATTCTCTTCCTCACAAGCCTCTATATCAAGGTCAGCCTAATATTTTATTGGGAGTAGCCATTCAGCTAGAAAAACCTGCGACTGTAGCCATAGTTGACGGTATAACCAGTAAAGCAATTACATATCGCAGTACCAAACAATTATTAGGGAAAAACTATCGCTTACTCAATCGCCAACTGCAGCAAAAGCATTTTCTAGCTCACAAAAGAAATGTTGCTCAAAGACATCATGCGAAGAATAGATTTGGGGAATCAGAGTTAGCGGGACTTAAACAATTTTAATAGTCAAAATAAGATAAAATGCTTTTGTTAGTTGACTTGAGCATTGTTATTAATAGCAATCGCCATCATGAAAGAAACCACTCCCGCAGCCATGCCTCCCTGCTTTGATAGATGGTGTAAAAAGTTTGATGATTTATTAAGAACCAAAGCTCAAAAAAGAGAGTGCGGAATGCACCGTGCTGCGTCAACTCGGATTTTAAATCCGAGTTACGCACGGTTTAGGCACTATTTAGGAGGATTATTGGGAGAAAGTGGGCGAAAAAACCTATACCAAATGGCTTCAGACTCTGTCGGAGTAACTTACCACAAATTACACCACTTCTTAACTGAAGCAACTTGGTCGGCAGAGAAAATAAATGAGCGACGTTTGGAGGTGATGAACAAATGCAATCAAACTAGAGTAAGTAGAGGATTCAGTTTAATTATTGATGATAGTGGACATCGAAAAAGTGGAAATTTTACAGCAGGAGTAGGTCGTCAATATATTGGTGAAATAGGAAAAACTGATAACGGGAATGTAATAGTAACAACTCATTTGTATGATGGAAAAAAAAGCCTACCTTTAGATCTAGAATTATATCAACATGGGAATTCGCTGCCTGAAGGAAAAAAAGACCCTTTGTTCAAGAAAAAGCCCGAGTTGGCTTTAGAGTTAATTGATAAAAGTTTAGAGAGAGGATATAGACCAGGAATAGTATTAATCGACTCAGGATATGGTAATAATACAAAGTTTCTCAAGGAACTAGAAAATAAAAACTTAAAATACTTAGGAGGATTGGCTAAAAATCGTAAGGTTAAAGTTGTTGATTCAGAAGAATTAACCGAAGAAATAAGATTAGATGCTTTGGCAGAATCATTGCCAAAAGGGGCTTATACTCAAATTTTAATCAACTTAGAAAAAGCGAGAACTGTTTGGGTCGCTACCATTGAAGTAGAAATATCTCGTCTAAAAGGAAAAAGAAAAATAGCTATCGTTATGAATGCAGCGACCTTTAAAGATGCAGATGATATAGATTACTTTATTACCAATGTTGAACCATCAATCGTAACGCCACAGTGGGTAGTCGATACTTATTCCCAGAGAAATTGGGTCGAGGTATTTTATCGTGAAGCCAAAGGATGGTTGGGATTAAAAGAATATCAAACCAGAGGAATTAAAAGTTTAAAAAGACATTTTATTTTGGTCTTTTGTGCTTATACTTTTATCCTTTGGCATAAGTTAACGGGAGGGTTAAGAAGACGTTGGGCGAACCAACCAATCAACACATTTCCCGAAGCTTTGGAGGCATTTCGTACCGCCATGTCTTATCGTTTTGTTCAGTGGCTCAATGATAATTTGGACGTTTTTACTGCTTACAAAGCTAGTTTGGGGTTAGTTTGGGCTTAGTTTTTGTTTAAGTCCCGTTAGGACAATACATCGATCGCCTTTTAGCCAAAGCGATAGTTAAATTGGCAAAAGAATATCAAGCTGGAAGTATTATTATTCCCAAAATTAAAAACATCAGAGAAATTATTCAAACAGAAATTAAAATGAGAGCAGAAGCCAAAATTCCTGGCTGCATTGAAAAACAAAAGGAATATGCTAAAAACTACCGAACCAGCATCCATTACTGGAGCTATGGAAGATTGATCGACAATATTAAATCCCAAGCAGCTAAAGCAGGAATAGCGACTAAAGAATGCAAACAATCAATTCGAGGCAGTCCCACGGAAATTGCCAAGAAAATAGCTATTAGTGCGTACCAAGTTCGTTAGAAGCTTAATTGTAACGATTCCTGCATTAATAGAATTAGAACCTAGAAAACTAAATATAATATTTGACAAATCGCGCCGTAGGTCATGTTTTTTTTAACCTCTGAACTATGTTAAATATGGGTTAGTTTTACTGTCGCTAGGCAGATGCTTTCTGACCCTGGTAGCTGTCCACCCTGATGCTGCTATCTTCGGATAGGAATAAGGTGCGCCCCCAGCAATAAGTGGCGTAGATGTACTACAGCGATCGCTACTGAATCACCTCCGAGCAAGGAGGAATCTATCTTAATTATTTCTCTTTTTGTCGAACCTAAGCGCGTGCGAAATCCCTGGGAGGTTCAACAAAATTGAAAAAGTCATGCCAATCATGCTTTACGGACTTTTATCAGATGGTCATAGCTTGATTTTTGAGGCGATATTAAGCGAAATTTCTGAGGTTTGTCAAAACTGTCTCCGAAATCATTACTATACTGAGGTTGCAGTTAATGCAGTTTCAACGACCATTTCAGACGAGGATGGGTTGAAAGAAAATTGGCTTCTTTTTCACACCCTAGTTTACAGTCAGCGGTTTCAACGACCATTTCAGACGAGGATGGTTGATTTTTTGTATTTAGGATAGATTGAAAGAAGGCAGTGGATTGTGGTTTTTACAACTGTTAAAATCAATTAAACGACACCAATTCGTCACTACCTTTTAAACGACAATAATTTGACTCTACGACATACAATTTGATTCGATGACATTATTTTGACCTCGGCGACAAATAATGTGTCACTGTACAGGAGAGGGCGGACGATGGGACTTGAACCCACGAATGGTGGAATCACAATCCACTGCCTTAACCACTTGGCTACGCCCGCCATTCATATTGTTTAGATATTATAGCACCATTAACCAATATTTTAGATCCGATAGTCTAAAATTAGAAAAAAAATACGTTTAAACTACATGACAAGGTTAAGAAATACTGGTATTGGCGGAATTATCACTATTAGTTTAGGCGCGATCGCTTTTTTAACTAACCCAGGACAAGAAAAATATCAGGAGTATGCAGATGCTACCCTCAAAACCCAACTAAAAGACAAGGTTTGCGCTCAAGTTATAGAAGATCTTGGTCCATGGCTTGAAGGTCAATGTCATATTTTAATTAATACGGCTAGTCCTTATTTAGTTCAAGTTATCGATCAACAAACAAAAAGACAAAACTTTTTTTTGTTTAGTATTTATCAAGCAGATCTTCCTCTTCCCCCTCCTTTACATAGCTATCATCTAGAAACTATTGGTGTGCTAGGTAATTTTTATATCTACCAAGCCAAAAAAATTTAGTAGGTAAGGCTATTATTATGTTTAATTAAACTGAAAATATGAATTAATAAAAACCTAGAGTTGATAATGAGTGAAGTAAACGGCAATAATAACAGTCTACCCACGTCTAGCGATGAAGCTACTCGTACTCCTCCATGGGGTATAGTTAAATCTTTGGAGAAAGGAACAAGGTATTGTATTAATCGCATTGAAATCAAACCAGGAGAACACATGAGTACTCAGATGCACTACCATCGTAGTGAACATTGGATTGTGGTTTCTGGTACAGCAAAAGTGACTTGCAATGGCAAAGAAACTCTAGTGATGCAAAACCAATCTACCTATGTACCGATGAATACTGCTCATCGAGTGGAAAATCCTGGGGTAATTCCTTTAGTGATGATCGAGGTGCAAAATGGCGAATATTTAGGAGACGACGATATTATTCGTTTTGATGATTAGGGCGTGTCATCAATTAGAAAAAAGAGCTTTTTTTGGTCTTTTAACGACCTACTGCGTCGAAAAATAACGGGCGACACAAGGTCTTGAAATAAATTCAAGACAAGCGCCCTCACCTCCATAGCTCTGCTATGCAGAACATTTTTCTCCTTGTATCTCGTCAAAATCCCTTCAAAAGCATTCTTCCCTCCAAATGATGACACGCCCTAAGTTGAGAATATCAATTTTGAGGACTCTGATAGTACCATATCCTTGATCTGAATTACTATTTATTGCTATTGCTCTTTTCTTGCTACTCAAGACTATCACCAAGCCAGCGAAGATATGACTGTGATCCAGCAATGATTGGTAGAGCAATAATTTCTGGCACTTCGTAATTATGAAGTGTTCTTATTTTGGCAGCCAACTCATCAAACTTACTTAAGTCAGTTTTAATTAATAATTGATATTCAGCATCATTGTTAATTTCTCCTTGCCAAATATATAGAGAATTAACAGGAAAAATATTGATACAGGCTGCCAATTTAGTAGTAAGTAAGGTATTGGCGATTGCTTTTCCTTGTTCTAAGGAAGCAACAGTTACTAGAACTACACCGTAGTTTGTCGAGTTCAATTCCATATTTTAATTAAGCAATTAATTAAGCAATCTAATTAAGCAATTTGAACTTGATGTTGAACAGAATTAGAATGCCTAACTGTCTCTGCTGGATATGAAAATCCTGTTTGAATTGGTAAAATCTTATCTAAGATCATATTATGCCAAACTGCCAGCTCAAAATCAGCATTACTTATATTTGCGCGAGTTAAATTAGCATTACTTAAATCTGCTTGCTTTAATGAAGCTCCACATAAGTCGGCATTACTCAAATTAGTATTACTTAAATTGGCGTTGTTCAGATTTCCTCCTTTGAGTCGGGCATTTACCAAATTAGCATGACTTAAATTAGCATGACTTAAATTAACTTCTTTGAGTCGAGCATCTGCTAAATTAGCATTACTTAAATTGGCATGGCTTAAATTAGCCCTAGCAAGTTTAGCTTGATTAAGATTAATTCCTGTTAAATCAGCACCACTTAAATCAACATCTATCAAAAATGTTTGACTAAAATTAACATCAGTTAAAGAAACATTTTGTAGTTGCGCTCCAGTTAATCTTCCTTCATATAGATTAGCCCAATTAAAGTTAACTTGATTCAGGTTGGCTTGTCGTAAATTTACTTTTTGTAGTTGCGCTCCGCATATATTAGCAGCTAATAAATTAGAGGCTCTAAGATTGGTATAAGAAAGATTTGCTCCACTGAGTTTTGCCTCAACTAATTGTGATTTAACCATAAAAGCACCAGTTAAATTAGCTTTAGTTAAATCTGCTTGTTGTAGATTTGCTTCACTCATTTTGGCGTAGCTAAGATTTGCCCAATTAAGAGTTGCTTGGCTTAAATCAGACTTAGTTAAAAAAGCACGACTTAAGTTAGCTCCCATTAGGTTAGCTCCTGTTAAATTTACGGAAATTAACATCACTCCTGACAAATCTGCTCCGCGTAAATCTACTCCCGTAAAATCTCTATAACCTTGCTCGTAAAACTTTAATAGCTGCTCGACTTTCATGATTATTATCAGTTTTAATTTTAGGTGAATATAGCTAACCTTAATTGATATATATTATTTGAGCTTATCTTTAACATTATTACTTACAATTTAATTGATGTCTGATAAATAATAATTTTTGTATCAATAAATTTTATTTTATAAATTTTTTTCTTTGTTATTTAATTTGTTATCTAATTAGTGTTAGTTACTAATAAAAAAACAGCCAGACGATCTGACTGTAATAAAATAAATATTTAAAGAACTAATAGATATCATGGATCTCAAAATTAATGAGAAAGAGAATAAATTTGTCCATCAATTAATAGTCTAGTAATTCCTTTGTCTTGGAGATGGCGGGAGGTTTTTTGTAGCATCCGACTGTCAGGGACTTTGATCACTCGCTCTCGACGGTGAGAAAAGCGTTTAGCGATACGATGATTGTCAAAAACAGGAAGAGTTCGTTGTTTTACTTCTTCCTGGGGAATTGCTCCCAAGTCAGCAAAATCCGCTAGGGGTTTAACAATCAACTCCGCCGAGCGATCAATTACTAAATAACAAGTTCTGGGAAGAGCAGCTTGAGAGAGAGGAAGAATTTCAAGATCACTCAAGCTAGAGTAGGCAAGACTATGTTCATCTTCTTCTTCCCATTCATCATCTTCATCATCTTCATCATCTTCATCCTCATTAATATCCTCTAAGTCTTCTCCTAGCATCTCCTTGAGGGTAATCATATCTACTTCATCATCCTCTTCCTCATCATCCTCTTCTTCGAGATCAACACGATCTGTTTTCAGAATTAAGCGATCGCTTGCTTGGACTTTAGGTGTGACACTAGGTTTTTTATCGATCACCAATTTGGCTGGTTTGAGCTTCTCAGCAGATTCTTCTAGATCTGTTTCTGTTGTATCTGTAGTGAGCACCTCGGTTTCTACGGGTTCGACAGTAGCTGAAGAACGGCGACGGCGACGACGTACAGGAGATGAATCAGATTCGGTTATAGGTTCTACTATCACTGTTTCTGTAGAAACTGCATCCTCAATCGCCACTACAGTTTCAGTTTTAGCAGGTTCAACTTTCGGCTGAGACTTATCCGATTTGGGTTGAGACTTTTGCTTAGCCTTAGTAACGCTAGTCTGATCGGCTTTGGAAGCTGATTTTTCTCCTCTGGGAGTCCTAGCTAAACGTTTCTGTTGAATCAAATCTTCGTATTCTGATGGTGATAATTTATTTTTAAGAAAGCGGCTGATCGTTGAGCTACTGACATCATAACGAGTTGCCAATGTTGAGGTAGTTGCGTCAGAGTTACGATATAGCTGAAGAATATCTTGCTTATCGTCTTCGGTTAGTTTTCTAGGACTCATGCTTTCTTAATCAAACTCGCGCTAGTTCGGTTTTGCTATTGATAACAATATCAATTATAAGAATAAGAACGATAGAAATTAATCTCCAAGTTGGGAATTGGTTAACTAATGTCATCAACTTATCTCAACAGTGTATCTTGTTGAGTTAATCTTTAGTAACCTTAACTACAACCAAGATAATAATTTTCTGGCTATTTTCCTCAAGATAAACCTTTTTCCTGAGCCAATAACTGCTAAATTATTTTTTGGTTAGAGTAATTTTAGTCAAGATCGTAAACCTAATGGTGAATATGCTTAAACCCAATGCCAAACCAGCTTTACTTGTTTTAGCCGACGGAACTAATTATCATGGTTGCTCTTTTGGTGCAGAGGGGACTGCAGTGGGCGAAGTGGTATTTAATACAGGAATGACAGGATATCAAGAGGTTTTGACCGATCCTAGCTATTCTGGTCAGATTATTACTTTTACCTATCCTGAATTGGGTAATACTGGGGTAAATTCAGCTGACGAGGAATCTAACACTGTACAGGCAAAAGCGGTAATCGCTCGTAATGTTACCTATCGTCCTAGCAATTGGCGTTCTACTCAGTCTCTTCCAGATTATCTCAAGGAAAGAAACATTCCTGGCATCTATGGCATTGATACTCGTTCTCTGACACGAAAATTACGAGATTATGGTGCAATTAATGGCGCAGTCTCTACTGAAATTCTCGATCCCCAAAGATTACTAAATTTGGTACAGCAAGCACCAGATATGACTGGGTTAAATTTGGTTAAGGAAGTAACTACCAAAGAAGTTTATCAGTGGTCACAAGAGACTGATACTGAGTGGGAATTTGCTCCTGCTACTAACGAAGATCATCCCCTAACAGTAGTGGCGATCGACTTTGGCGTCAAACGGAATATTCTTCGTCGCTTGGCAAGCTATGGCTGTAAAGTAATTGTTGTTCCTGCTAATACCTCTAGTACTGAAATACTAGCACATGATCCTGACGGAATTTTTCTTTCTAATGGACCAGGAGATCCTGCTGCTGTTACTGAAGGCATAACTACCACTAAGGAGCTATTAAAAGCTGGTAAACCTACCTTTGGCATTTGTATGGGTCATCAAATCTTAGGTTTATCTCTTGGTGCAGAAACATTTAAGCTCAAGTTTGGACATCGTGGTTTAAACCAACCTGCAGGTTTACAAAAACAAGTAGAAATTACTAGTCAGAATCATGGATTTGCGATCGCCGAAGAATCTTTGGGGGCTGATGTAGAAATAACTCACCTGAATCTAAACGATAAAACTGTAGCGGGGTTAAGTCACAAAACTTTACCTTTCTTTTCCGTACAATATCATCCTGAAGCCAGTCCTGGCCCCCACGATGCCGATTATTTGTTTGCCAAATTTGTGAAATTAATGCGAGAAGCAAAGAATGTTTAAAATTTGACCAGGGCCTGACTTTTCACGGCATCTCTGAAAACCCCATCAAATAAGAGTTTCCCTCCAAGTCTGTTTTTCAATAATCTCGGTTTAATGATAATGGTTGACGAAAGAATCAGGCTTGG
>JAAUYG010065764.1_pt1 | contig 31653 bp, 18 predicted proteins | sample 7278091 | NCBI WGS metagenome assembly JAAUYG01 (sample SAMN14350201, study PRJNA611818) | marine sediment metagenome | isolation source: surface marine sediment (0.6m) | place: French Polynesia: Moorea | collected 2018-08 | reverse complement strand
TTTTGTCTGTTTGGTATCTTCCTGATGTTTGAAACAAGTTGTGATCATTATGAGATTTTTTGATTTTTATCAATTTTGCATCTTACAAACGGTTGTAGAGGGAAACTCGTCAAAATGTGGACTTTAAATGGGCTGTAGTATTGAGCGTGCATTTGACCCTATAGTATTCAAGATCATTGTGAGGTCATAAGTGGACTTCATACTTTGGAAACTTAGTTCAGTCTCAAAAATATCAGGCCCTAGAGCAAAATGGAGTGAAAACACATGCACATGATACACACATGTACCAACAGATGTGATATGTTACTGTCATTTCAGGGTGATTCATTACTGGTCCAATAGTGATCTGTACCTTAAAAATAGATACCCATAGTGAAACATACTGAAATTTGAGATTCAGGGCCCTTTGTACACCTAAGTCTCTATTTTATCTAGTTTTATGTGGTCATTGTCTGACATCTTGTCAAGCAGAGCGTCAAAGCCCCTGGACTTCTAGTTAAGACTGTTCATGGGTCATTGTCTTACATAACAGACGCTCATAAAATTATGGCCAAAAAAACATGACTTAAAGACTAGTTTAACTGTCTTATAATCAGTGGTGCTTCATGTTCTAAAACAGAGGTATCACTGTACTATTAACACCATTATAATAGTAATACATTCCTGTTATGGCTACAATGAAATCTCAACTTAAAGACCACTTTGGAAATAAGACCACCCCAGAATTAAGACTACTTTGCCCTCACCCATGGGTATCTTCTTTCTGGGTTACCATTGGATGCACTGGTGCTACTACTGGGGATATTGTTATCACTAGTGCAAAGCAACTACTATACTATAACCATAAACAAACTCAGTACTGATATTGCTGCCACCAGTAGTGCCAATTTTTTTTTTCTGCAATACGTCTTCCCACTACTACTAAGTCTTGCGATACTACTACTGCTATTACTATAAAACTACAGCCACTGGTACTAGTGGTATTACTACTGCCACTACTACTGGTACTACTACAACTACTAGTGGTACTACCACTATTGCAACTACTACTACAACTGTTACTTGCACTATTCCTACTGCCTGCTACTAATGCCACTATGTGTGTAGCAGGTAGTCTATTACCCCGAATAAATGTATGTGTGTCCTATGCTTTCCCACTTCTTGTGTAGACCAGTCAAGACCAGACAGTGCTTGCATTTTCAAGTTTTTTATTTTAATGGAGAAATAAATAGATTACACAGACACTACGGAAACTAAAATGTAAGGCACAATGATCTGATCTAGATGGGGTTGACAGCGTCACGTGGCAAATGCCTCCCTGAATTTGAATGGTAACCATGGTGATCAATGCAACAAGTCTCACAAATAGACAAATTTTGTGATTTTTGTTTTTTTTTCACGATCATCCAGAATTCCACCATAAATATTGTAACAATAGAGGCCGCAATGCGTGTAACCCAATATTAAACTAAGATAATCCAAAATAAAAACTACCGCTAAATATACACACATCGGATTTTAATTAAATACTAAAACAAAGTCCGGGAAACATAAAACAAACAGGCGGCGACATACAAGCTAATGACAATGTAACAATGTAAAACGGGAGCAAAATCAATCGAAGACCGATTTTATCTCCTTATGGCATGCTCGGATTAAAAAAAAAAAAATAATGAAAATGCAATTTGAATAAATTATGCAGGATGATCAGATGATATCAACCCTTGTTTCTGATTCGCTCACACATTTAAGGTCACATTCAAGGTCAGATGCATACACACATATACACACAACGGTCGATGATCAATGAGGCGAGTGATTACAATCATACAATATCACATACTATCACACATATAGCACTTTTTCTCCGTTCATTTAGTCCATCCGTTCGTTCTGGTCTTTTGAAACCACTACCATACTTGGTGATCCAACATTATCGTGGAAATACAAGTCTCCTACATACTAGCCTACCCTACACTCCTATGTGTCAAGACATTTTAAAAGGCTTTGTGCAGTTGTGCGATACTAAACTCTATGCGATAATAACAACATCAGCGGCCGCAACAGACGCATTAAAATATTTGTGGTGTCAATGATAAATTGGTCTCTCTGTGCAAGGATGAGAAATGGGTGCAGAGACGGCTGCCTGTAACCACGGGAACAGTTCATAGGTAGGACGGAAGAACTGATAAAAACGTTCTCATTTCACTCGGCCTTATCCCACAGGAAACTATCGCAATTCAGCCACACTTAACGCCAGACACATATTACCCAATTAACAGTTACATTTCAATGCACACCAATTGTACATGCATGTTGCGAAAGCCCTGCAACTTTCTTAACTCCTGGTCACACGCACTTCATGAGAACGACGCCTATTTTGGTGAATACAATCTCTTTGAGACCAAAACCATAAAATGAGATCTTTCTTATAAAACGAATGAGAGTAAAACCATAGGAGTACAAAACTTGCTTGCGACAGAACCATCTTTCATGAAAAACCCGACTCTAATATCCATACAACCAGAAAACCATGATCACATGCGACTTGACCAAACTTATTGGGAAATGATACACAGAATGCACAGCTGCTAGACTTCGACACCGAACAATGAGCCACTTTGAACAGAAATTGCGACACTGAAACACTCAAACGACTGATGAAACATGCACTACCACACAACATACGGGGAAGTCAACAAACGTTAATGCTCGCTAAAAATAAAAAATAAAATACTGAACAATCTGTCAAATGTAGCCTACGCTGTCATAGCTTCATCAAACAACATTAAATGACAATAAATATATCTGCATTTCTCTTCAACCCACTGCCAACAAGCAGCTATAAAACAAACATTCTCCATATAGGACAAAGCAAACTATTTTTACAGACACCCGAAGGCCACTGCATGATTGGCTTTCTCCTCGTCATATGAATGATTGTCCTTGAATAAATAAAATGAAACGCCAGCGGGCTTTTTCGTTTGATCACAAACTTGCATCGCCATCCCTCTTGCCGCAATAAATAAGCTCTGAAAGTCAACAAACCGCCTTAAAAACCAATATAACTGTGATTCGTAGCTCTCCTGGCTACCGAAGCTAAGTCGTTACAAAACTCGAAAGGCAGCCAACTGTACCGCAACCACACGTGGACACACAGGATAACACAGAGGTAGCATATTGCATCATTGTGGACCACAAAAGCAATTAAAATCCACAGGACTTCTTATTATGCGACCTCCAGGGATTTTCACATGCACAGACATTGCACTTTTGTCATACACGACGGCGCAGTTGAGAGCAAGGCCACCCAGATTGTATTCGATGGATGCATTGGTGCTTACCACCAGCTACTGAACAGCGCTCTAATAATAACTATAATGTCTCTCTATACAATCGATAACAGTTCAGATGTAACAACGAGACACTCAACAACTAAACAAGATGGATAATGCTTTTAAGATGTATAACAATTTCACGTCCTGTTGATGCACAGTCAGATCACAGATCTGTTAAAAGCGTAGGCATGGCTAGCAGTAATCATTACAACCATTGCGTCTGATAATAAACACCCGCACATACACCACAATCACTGTTGCCCTGGTTACTGCAAACAGTCCATCCTCGAATTACATTTTTCGTTCCATAGGCAATACTACACTAAACCAAGCAAGCAAATATTTACAATGGCAGAGTATAAACGTTATCTTTTCTTTCTACACATTCCTTGCATGATCATACAATGTAGTACTACTATTAATCCGTTTGGATTTCTCAAATACTGCCCAAAAAACAAAAAGTGTTTAAAAATCTGCAGCAAGCCGTACATAAAACATGTGTCGATGATGGACACTATCAGCCAAACCCTGCAAGCATGCATGCAACGAATCATGCAGTATTTCTCAGTCAATGTCAACGCTTTCGTCAAAGAGAACCACCAAGTAGTTGGGGTTAGTAAACTACCCACTATAAGCACTTAGACGGTGTACTGGTTTCGCAGAAAGAAGTCCGATTCGGAGGCGGATTGATCCCGGCGACAACTGCGAAGGTTGCGTTACGTTCTGAGACCACGACGGAAGGGGACACGCCCTCCTTTCTGGCATCTCTCTCCTGCCCAGGACTTTGACTTGGCACGGAAATGCTTTAAGTCGCTGGCATGGTCCTCGTGCAGCATGGGCTTGTATTCCTGGGGGACGCAGAGCTCCTGAAAATTGCAAATTGAAAACTTAGTCCACTGAGACGGACAAGAAAAACTCCTTTTCTCAAACATTTATTAAAGATGCGTCTTGTATATTTCTTACGCCAGAACAAGTTTTCCAGTTGATTGAAAGAGCTTTAACTCAATCCATTTACTTAAGCATTAAAGGCCAGTTTCCAGAAAAAAATTAACTCAATAACTCTAGTAACAAACTTAAGCATTAAAGGCCAGTTTCCAGAAAAAAAATAACTCAATAACTCTAGTAACAAACTTCAGTCTACTAGTCACCTTGGAAACTACCTTTTTTTTCTACGCTTAAGATCAGCTATGGACTGAAGATATTTCTTGAACCTGGCTGCTAAGTTTTCTATACATCATGTATCTCGACTTAGAGAAAAAAATTAATGACCGTTGAGTTCTGACTAACTTACCGGGTGCTGCTCATAGAATGCCTTGTAGCCATTGTCTAGGAGGTACACCTCTGGGTAGTAAAGGGAGGGATAGCAGTCCTTGTTGGCATCACGATCTTGATTCCGTAGAAATCTAGACCTGTATTGAAGAATAAACAGACTTTTTAAAGACGCCATCGAAATCATTTGCAGGTTTCAAAATATACCATACAGCTTGTAAAGTTTTTCTCTTTAGCTACTGGTAAATTGTGTTCCAGTTCAAGTAACAGATGCCTCTAATGCTACCAAAATTTCACCCAATAACAAATTTGAAGCAACCTCAGCTTCGATGTAGCCAAAGCTAAAAGGAAAGCTGTTGAAAATACTTTCCTAACCGACTATAATGCCTTCACTTAACAGCTTATTACTATATAGTTTATTATCAAGTTTATTATTAATATATAATATGGTCCTCATTTATCCCTAAAAGTGCCAATGGGAATATTTTCTAAACTTCCAAAAATTCTACCATAATACTACAATACATTCCTACAGTCAACATTAGCAAACTGTTGTCTTTACTACTGTATGTATTCCATTGAGAAACTTTTCCATTTTGAAATCTTAAGGGGCTGACATAAATAAAAATAATAATAATAATTATTATAAAAACATGTTGCCCAGACAGACTGATCCTTTCAGTTTAGAAACATAGCAACTAACGGTTGGGACACTTGAAAGAAATACTACATGCACTGATTAGAGTATGGGCGATTAATAGAATGGGCATGGTATACATGACAAAAGCTCTGAACTTACATGCTGGGTCCTCGCTCTGAGGAGAACTCGCAGTGAAAGATGAGGATGTTACGTTTGCCGGGAGGTGGCGCCTGTCGATACTTGTCCGATGTAACAAACTCCTGAATCGTCTCGTCTTTCGTGTAGATGTTCAGAGCATCCTGAAGTAGAACTCAGTCATTTCAGAATACGCATGCACAGCCGGGAAGACTTACAGTTTTACTCTAGTAAAGCACACATCCATGACATGATCAATTTAAAGTTATTAAAGACCAGCCTATTACTAAAACTATACATATACACATCTATATACATACATGTGTGTAAGATTCTTTCAGTTTCTCTGATAAGCACTTTCACTATTTCCTTTTAACTTGGCTATAATATTTTGTCAATTCGTATCATATTTAAATTTACATCTACACAGTACATACAGTAATTAAGAGTCAAAGTACCAAATTCTGGTAAGGTCTCTTATTTTCGTTTAAGCTTACCTTGATATGTCCGCCTTCATATTCGTACGGATACCGACAGTCTATGATGGTGCAGTTTTCTATGACGTGTTCATACTCTCCGTTCAGTATTGCAGCCACCTGTTTTGAACAAACAGAACAAATATTAACACTGCTCCTTAGGTAAGTTATTAAAGGTAGAAACTTATTACAAGCTGTTCACCAAAAATCATATGTAACCACTAACCACTTATCACTACAAGACAAATTTCACAAACTCAATACCAATTTCTCTATTGGAAAAAAAAACCACATCAACTTACACCCGCACCTTGTCAGTGCGCTTGTGCAAACAGACATACATTATGGTTCAAAGCACCTACTTCGGTGATCAATGTTTTCTTTAACTTTTCTTCATATATTTCTTTCTCAACCCTTTGGGATATGGATTTTTTTTTTGCAAGTGCAGAGTTTCTGAAACCTATTTTGAATCCTGTCAACTTTTACTCGCCTCCCACGTTGGGCGCAGCAGTCAAGTGCAGTCGCCAGTTGTGTCCAAAGAGTAAAAGGTTTTATTACTTTTCAACAGGAACCCCTTGCCTCTGTAAACTAACCGTGGTTGGTGCGATGGATTTGAGATCCTGTTTCTTCCCACGGACCATCGGCAGGCAGTAAGTGCGGCTGAAATCTCCGATGAGTTCTCCCTCTGCCTGGTCGTCCTCCCGGTCCAACGCAGTCTTGATATTCGCTTCCAGCATTGACTGGCAACGCTGCAACGTGCGTGGGGTCACCCTCTGAATGGAACAAAATATCAGAGCTTCATTATTATTTTTCTTGGGGGGATAGGGTCGGGTGATGGTGCATTTTTATCGTTACCTTGCATCACAATGGAGCTGCCGTGTTAAAAACTCAAATATGCAAACAACCATGAAAATTATTTCTATGAAAAATGATCCTATGCATACAGAAAGTGACTACTACATACACAAGCGAGATTAAGTTAAAACGCAGAGTACAAAAAAATTTTTATATCAAAATGTAGGTTTTGTTTTCTTCCATCCATCCCTACCTTCTCCACAGCTTCTGGTGTTTCGACATCGGCGACGCTCTTACGGCGCTTCAGGAGCGGAGTGATCTGTCCCTTGGTGCACGGCTCTGCTCGTTTGTACGTGAACGGACGGCTACGGATGTCGTAGCAAGGACTGCCCTGTCCAGGGCTCATGTAGCGATCGCTGTTTGAACGGAACAGGCCACGTCTGGTGGAACCAAGCTAAAGGAGAAATCAGGAAAACAACTATTTTTTATACGTGTATTTAAATTTTGTATGCATGTACTTTCATTCTATTGCTAGCAGAGACTATCAATATTTTGTCTAGTATTATCTCATATACATATATTGTGATGAATTCAGACTTAAGTTCATCTCAAAATTTATCCAACAACGTTCATTAAGACATACTTTATAAGCCATCATAGTTTGAAGGCTTGTGAAATAGGTGGATATGCTGTAACCAGATTCTTGCTGACTCTTTGCTCATATTAGCATTAAATTTGTCACTGCAAGAAAAGCAACTGTTTTCATCCTCATCCCAAACTGCCATCATAATGCTTAGCTTTGCTCAAACTTACGCGTGGGGCTTCATTTTCCTGGTTTTCACGGTTGCCTTTGCTGCTGCGTCTCTCCGCCAACTTGACTTTAGGGACGGGAGAGGACAGCACGGGACCGCTGAAAAGTCCTTCCAAGCCCTGGGGGACAGGGCCGCGGGGTTTGACCTCTTCATCGACCAGATCCAGAAATCCATCATCTCCATCATCTGTCTCCGGACTGGCGGTGAGGGAGGATTTCCTCAGCTTTATTGGACTGTCTTGTTCCAACAGACTGGCTCCAAAATCCTAGCAAACGAATTAAACACACAGACACATATTAAACTTAAATTCGCAGATATGGATTTACAGACACATATTAAACCTAAATTCGCAGATATGGATTTGCCTTGTATATTAACATTAATATTAACATTAATACAAGGGGTAGACACTGCACCATTCCTCTCAATACCGAAGATAGAAAAAAAGATTTGGTCTTAAAACCTATCATATTTACTGTTACTGCTAGTATTGTTATGGTTTTTAAATTTATTTGTATTTTATTAAGGTCACTAATGAAGGTCTTGTCTTCCAACATGTCTACCATTATCAAATGGAGTCGGGGAGGCTTACCAAGCTGCTAGCTGGCGCAGACACTGGCCTCATTACCAGAGCAGCATCATCGCCCTTGAATGGGGAGTATTTCAGCGGAGAGTTGGTTTCATCACTGAGTACACGCCGTATCCGGGGGGCGGGTCCCACTGGCTTGACAAAGGGAAGCAAGGATGAATCCTGAGGGAAAACAACAGCATCACTATAAATGAAAATCCTTTTTTTTTACCTCTTTAACCTAAAGCAGGTATTTTAACAATTTATACTGTTACATACAGTCTTTGATAAAAACTAAATATTCATCAATAACGTTTTTAACTGTTTGTATTTAGTTTCAATCCAATATACAGTGTAATCATTATAGTATTTCAGGACATATTTACATGTATATGTCAAACGAATATACACTTTTATGTACTGATTTTTTTATTTTTATTTTTATTTAATATCTCTTTGCTCACCTTGCTAGCTGACTCCTTGTCCAGCCCCACGCCACTGTCCTGCGAGCTGTCATCCTCCACATGGAAGAGGGATTTCGGAGATTTCTCCGGGGTGAGGCTCTGTCGTCGTGGCGATCGTTCCGGGGTCCTCTCTCTGCGTGGGAGTGCTGTCAAGAAGCTCTCGGGGCTGCGCTCTAGGCGGGCAAGATCCGGGGAGCTTGTGCTGCTGTTGCCGAGGCTGAAGAAGCACGGCTTGGGAAGGGACTTCTCTGGCGTCACCGAAGATACCGCGGAATCCGGAGAGGTGGCGTCGGAATCGGGGGAAGATACTGTGTCGTCACAATCGCAGAAGGGAAGCTGAAACCATCAACAAATGTTGCAGAGGTCACCAGATGACGCATGTGAAATTGATTGGTTCTCCTAGAATTTAAAATTGAATAGTTCTCCCAGTGTTTAAATTAAAATTGAATCGTTCTCCTAGTATTTCAAATTTCTCAATTCAGAGAAATGCTATTCCAACAGTTAGGTTATTCTAACAGTTAATACCAGAGTTACTGCCCCACCGGGGGGGGGGGGGGATTACCATTACTAGTACTTAAGCAGGATGTTGGAGATTCCCAGCTAATCACTGGATCAATGTAATGTGTGATTCAAGCCAGTTTGGATTAGGGAACACTACTAGTATGAAATTTATCTGCAGCAAGTAACTTCAATACCACTGGAGATTTCCTATGATAATCTGAACTTCCTTTTCAAAATTAAATGTTTCTCTCATTTTAACCACCAAACAGCACAAAACCAATTAACACAGAACACAAATTTTTAATATTTACAGTGGTCCCTGCATTTTAAGACCGCCCCTTCAGCCAGATAAATATGGTTTTAAATTGGAGGTGGTCTTAAAATGGAGGGATGTTTATACTGAAAGTATAAGAATGGTGTTACTGATACCTGGTCTTAAAATGGAGGGAATTGTTAAATGGAGGGGTCTTAAATTGCAGGGACCACTGTACCAAGGTACAAAAAGCAGAACTTACCGGCATGGACTGGAATCGTCGGAAAGCGGAACTTTTCAGCTCGAGGGGCGACCTGCAAATACAGAAAACAAACAAACATGGGGTTAAGGCAAATGTGGGGAGTTGTCCGCTATTTAAAGTACAGAACATTTAAAGGCAAATGATCAATGTTTTTTAATCTCGGAACCTGGTGACAGGAAACAGTAGCGTCCCAGGTCAACGGGGACTTTTAACACCCAAATGAATCTCACAATCCCCACAGCACACTTTCCCTTTCCTTTATCCCTGGCAAATATACATATATATCCTGTGAAGGCATCAAAAAGTTAATCCCTGACTGGCGGGGACTTTCTCAGCTTTCCAATTTCCTGTTGTTACCTTGTGAAGTCCACCCACTGGAAGGAGATGACTGGACCTTGGGGGTATGTGGCCAACATTGTCCTGTTTGTCTCTGGGATAAAGGCAGGAGATAGCATGTGCTGAGGACTGACAGTGGTCCCTTTGACCTCTGGTCTTGTGACAACACTGGCTGGTAATGGACCACTGAGGGTATATATATGTACCTATATACACCCTGGGTACAACCGGGTTGTATGCTCGAAGTCTTCACTGGCTACAGCTGGCAGCTCCATGTATGACATATTATCCATGACCTTGTCACTGTCTCGAATTAAAATCCCTTGTTTCGATAACAGTGCGCTCAGGTGTATAAGTGACACATGAAAAGAAGTGCTGCATTCACCCATCCATGATAGGTCACAGCAAATCAAATGTATATAATATCCCTTTCACCAGACTGACATGCCACTGTTCAATTTTCCCGCTGAAACTGCTGTTGTCCCTCTTTGACAGCTGCCGCCACAAACTGACTTGAGTCCATCTATCAGAAGCCTTGGGGAAGTCTATAAAGCCTGGCTCACTGTGGCCCTAGCCATAGCCCTTGACCAACTGACATAGGCTGGGTCTGTCCACCCAGTAAAATACTTCTGGCCAGCTGCTGCTGCTGCCTGTGAGTGCAGGGCAGCCCAGGCAGGCTAGGCTGCTGCCAACCAGCCAGCCTCCCTCCCTCAGATCCACTCCCTGGGGGTGGGGTAATCCTACCAGTCACCCTCCACTGGGCAACAGACAATGGGGGGCCAAGACTTCCCTACTACACATTACAAATGACCTGTCTCCTTTCTATCAGTATTCTAGACTTTAGTTCATATCCAGTGTCATTGCAGCTTTCTCACTTCTCTGTCTGGCCACTGATATACATGTACCCTGATGCAGGCATGGTGACTTCATGTATACTCCACACACATTTATGTAGACATTGAACAGCAGTGGGTAGAGAATCCACCCCTGTGACAACAGGGCATTGGTTGTCACCACTGTTGGCTTATATGTGAATTCACACCTTTTTGCAACAGTGTGTGGGAGACTGGGAGGGCAATTACATTGGCTCACACATAACAACACATGACACAAATGTTATGACTTATGATAGCATTAACAGATTGGTTTACATGAAACTCAGGGCATGTCAGACTTGAGAAGCAGAAAACACTAGACCGTAGCTGTTCCAACAACCATGAGAGCATAGGTATCTGTTATATAGGACTCAAGCAAGAAGTGACAAATCCTTCTGTTAGCACCTCCAACCAGTATGATGCAACCTCTGAACCCTGCAAAGGTTTCTCAAGCTGGTTTGCATGGTATTCTCTACAGATTATGCAACTCCTGCCTGGCCCTCTTTAAAGCTTAGAATTGGACATGTTCATAGGTTACAGGCATGCATGGGGTGCTTGCTTTCCAGCCCTGGCTGCCCATGCATACATTCAATTCCCTGCATACAATAGCCACAGAACCTTCAGCAGCCAACTAACCCCCAGTGGGTGGCAACCTTCTTCTCTGTCTGGGACAAGAAAAGCACTTTGAAAATCTCTGCCCAATTGTCCAAAAATTGAATCCCTGGTATTAGGTCTGGCCTAAGTGCTGGTATGGGCAGGAAAACCTGGGGACAGGTTGATGTAACAAGTAACCAGACTGCAAGAAGCAAAGGGGTCTTGAGGATGATGGTAAATGGAAAGGAAGCAGGGCCTCATGTCTGGGGTGGGGGAAGGGCGGCCTAGGAGGGAACTTTAGGGGGTCTCCAGATATTGTCCCCAGCAAGTTAGACTCCCTGTTGGGGGTTGGTCACCAATGAGGGGAGGGACTCTGGTGGGGGAGAGAGGCAGCAGGAAGCAACTGCTGCCTCTGGGGCATAGCAGTAGGAACTTCCTGTCCACTGGAACCTGAGGGGGCACAGCCTGGTTTCATGTCATCAGCCTCCCTCTGGTCAATGCTTTGGGCTTACACATCTAAATGTATGTATGCAGGTGTAGAATCCTACCAGTAAAGCCTTTGACACCATTGACCTTGACACTAGGCCTGTTGTTCTAAATTAGATCACTCAGATTGTATTTTTTAGTCTCCCAACTGGTAGCCTCAGAATTTATACTGTACATGTACTAAGTTACACTTCTCAAAATAAATGAGAAATTTTCTGAGATTTTCGACAAGTTAATGGTGTGTAAGGGTTGAAAATTGGAACACAAAATGGGGTCACTGTTGTCTAAATAAAAAAAAATAAGATATACCCACAGAAGTACCGAGCACTTTCGGGATTTTCTAGATGAGAATTAACATGGCACCTTATGGGGACTGGGTCAGACAACATACCCTTTAGCCAATATCATAAAAGACATCACACTGTAGTTCTAACTTGAGACAGAAATGTGCTATTTTTCAATTCAATCCAAATCATTATAACGAAACTGCTGAATGAGAATTATATCCGACGTAAGTCATCCAACATTAATTACTTGCAAAAATATCATTAGCACAAACAATGCTCTCTTAATCATTTCTAATTAAAGTGTGTTTGCCTAAGCTTTGGAAAAACTTTAAAAAGTCATTGGGTGAACAATATATAAACAGTCCATTCTTGAAGCACACAATATAGCAATGGGGGACAGGTAATGATTACAGAAGCAGGATGGTGGCTTTGTTCTTTTCAGGGTTTGCTGCCTGCAGCTGGACTAGCGTCCTCTACAACTGAGTAAACTGCAGCACTTTGGGGTAATAGCTTGATTCATCAGCCTAAGCAGGGTGCTTCTTCCCTCATGCAGTCAGTCTCCCAGGTATTTTCACACATCTGAAGATGTTGCTTTGATATTTCGCGCAATTACAGAACCATCTTTTTGGAAAAGAGGGGCCCACTACAAGAGCTGATAGGGGCCCTGATGTGGGCATATATATGCAAGACAAAGCATCAAATGAGACCAATTTTGGTCATCCGGTTTGGGAGGGAGAAAGATCTCAATGACTGATTTCCTCCAGTTTTCTTGTACATGGAGATCTCCTGGCCTGATGCCCCTGGTTAGTGGACTGACCCCCCATACTGGCCCCCACTCCAGGGAAGCCTAGTTCCCTGTGGGGGTTACCACTACTGACAATGGCTCTTCACACCTTGGGATGCAAGCTCCATTTACCACAGGACCAAACTGAGAAGGCCAAGTTAGCCTTCTTGAAAGTCTTACAAAAGTCTGCTGTGATAAACTTTGGTGCTCAAAGGAATAATTTCAAGGTCGAAACGTAGAAATAGGCACATTTTTCAAATCTTACCTTTCATTTTTGCTCTTTCCAGACAGTAGTCTGCAAAAGGGAGAAAAAGAGAAGAAACTTTGAAACAAGTCTACTACCATTTGGTCTAGGTAATATGAACTCTTTGTGCAGATCTTGGATTCGCGGAGTTCTTATGCCAGTTTTTTAAAGCCATAAAATGTTCCTCCTACCAAATTCAGTAATTTAAAAGTTTACCATATTTTTGATTATCAAAATTTATATAGTTCTTAAACCATAAATCGAATTGGATCTTTAGTGCTGTTGAAGACAGGGAAATTGTTGGCAAGTGCTGTAGTGGACAAATCTTTTGCTACAATATGTATCCCATTATAATTATTTGAGAATGGAAACATGCACAGGAAAAATTGGAAAATCTTTGCCACATGGAACGAAATTCGGCAACATGCCCATCTAAGTCCTAACCCCTGTGCCCTCTAGTGGTCCAATTTTGAAACTCCCTGCATTCAACATCAGCAGTGCTCTCAAGGGGGGTGAAAGCGAGCCCTCACCCAATCTCATTGTCTGGCTCATCAGGCCAGTCTTCATCACTGAATACCCCAAGAGCTGGGATTCAGAATTAATTTGTGCCCAGATAGCATCACCCAGGAAATTAAATTCTAATTACTCTATGGGTGGGGAATAAAGGGGAAAGCATTAACTATAACCCCACTTTGCTTGGTTTTGAATAGCTAAGGTGAACCAAGGAGGCATGGGTGCTTCTTGTGACATAGATCTAAATTTGCAGTATCCTAGCATTTATACAATTTACTCAATTTCCATTTAAAGAGCCTTTACAAATACTTCAAGCACTGTGCCATTTGCAAGTTGTATTTTTTAGCTGGGGAAAGAATTCCACTTTGTAAGAAACCCATGTGAGCTTAAAAGGAAACTCCAGCCCCATAAAGATGATACAAGTAAGGCTGAGATCACTGTTTGTATTTGAATACGGTATATACATGTAAATTGTTACAGTAATTGTAGATACAGACTCAACTGATTAAATAGTGCACTTTAATAGCAGCAGTACCAGCTTACATACACAACAGTAGTCCAAAAAGAAAATTGAATTGAAATCACCACTGATTAACACTACTTTATGCATGCAAAGTAATGACGTACACAAGTGAGGATTTCATAAATATGTAGCAATATATTTTTATGTTTTACCATAAATACACAAAAGTACAAGTCTGACAAGCAACGACTACAACTACTGCAGCTACTACAGATATGATACGGATGGAGACATGCAGACATGATATGAGGGCAGGTGTCTCATGTTGCCTGGAGATGGAGAGACAGGCAGGGGACATTGACCGTGAGAGGGGGGACAGTGAGGAGCTGGGGACACAGTGACAGCTGGCCTGGCTGGAGGACAGGTGACAGTCGGGAACCGGGGACATTCCTCCTAGCTGGGGGCAGGGACGGGGAGTGCATGCTGTCACATTGGACTGCGTGCCTGTGGGGACGACCAGCTGGCCAAGGCATATTGGCGGGAAATTTCAAGTTCACAGAGGACACGGCGAGGATGAATTATAATACAATAGGACTTTAATTTTCTAGCTAATGCATGATGTATGGTTACTAATAATACGTATGTCTCTGGTTAGAAGAGAATGACATTATTTCTGGCCTTTTGTATAAAACATCGTTCATGTGGTCAAGATGGTAAAAGCATGAAGTCTTGGTCAAATGTTTCGTACAGAAAAAAGTCCAATACACCTGGAAATTCTATCAAAAGAAGCAGACAACTTTACAGTTACATTGCTTTGCCATATTCAGTTTTGCTGGTGGGGGACTTTAATTTCAGGTGTCTGTGGTATTAGCAGGTAACAGGTACTGGCCGGTACACCCAAATCCCACCCCAACCTCCAGGGTCACTAGTTCAAACTGTACACTGATCCTCCTGACAACCCAATGGAGGGCGGTAGGGTGTGGTAGGGTGTAACATTCTATTCCCTCTGGGCACCCTGGGTTAATACCATTCAGGCATTCACCCTTTCTCTGCTGTGACCTGGGGTCATATCAGGGCAGCTATGATAACCATCAAGCCCCCAAACAACTGGAAAAGCAATCTGTACCCCTATTTTCTCACCCACATACAGCAAAGGAAATACATGTATCATGTGTATAGGGAGCAGAGGACAGAAATATTTCCCCTGCAAGCACCCTTCTCATTAGGCTTTCCTTGCCCCTGATAAAGATGTGGTCCAAATGGTTGGAACAGAGAAGGGATCAACTACTGCTGACAGACACCCATGGTGTCATCTATACTCCAGACCAAACCCCTTGGCTACGACATACTGATCTGATTAGCTTATCATTGCAAGGACCTCTAAAGGAAGGTGTGGAAAATCAGTTCCAATACATCATGAACTGAAGCTGGTCATCAAGGGAATTAACTGATTACAGTTGCTTGTTTTCTCTATGTGAATCAATAAAAAGCTAAGTTGAGAAGATCATGTTGCTTTGGAATTAATTGAAACTCATGATGAGGCATGGATTAGATGATGGGCATGTCTTCCTATTTCTAAGGCTAATCTGGGATGACAAAATAAACCTGAACAAAAGGACACATTCGGTTAGTGTTCACATGTAGGCAATAGTGGCAGGAAATCTTACACCAAGGACAAGCCATGGTCTAATACTTCCTGTGAAACAAGACAGAAGGTCCACCCGTCCCCTAGGGTCCTGGCCAGCCAGGATGTCTGTGCCAGTAGCCACAGCAGCAGCTGCAGTGGTAGCTCTGGCAGGGTCTGGGGCAGTCTTTTCTGGGTCTGGGGGCTGGTGTCTCCACAGCAACAGCTGGGATATCGCCTAGTTTCAGCTCTCAAGAATATCCCCTAAAGTGCTATTAAAACAGCAGACAGTTTTGCTATTAGCAGCAGCAGGCACCAAAAGTAGCAGCAGGAGTGTGGGACAGGAGAGTTTACTGTCAATTACCTCAGGGCAGACATTTGTTTCAGATTTCCGTTGGTCACCCCCTGGACTCAGCAATATTATTCAAACTGCTGTAGGCTGCAGTGAAATGGCTCTATTGGATACAAATTCCAAATCCCAGCTAATCCCTGCGAATTTCAACCAGGAAAAACATTTGAACATTTTCAGTAGGCAGTAGGTGTGTGTTTTCTGTAGACAGCAGACAAATCTCTCCCAGGTCACATTGGTATCCATGGGTATAGAAGTACATATGCAATGTACCAGGCAGGTATGTGTACCCAATGAACCTATGAGTCTTGGCAAACAGTTGCTCAAGGTTATTACCAGTAGTTCAGGGAAATACCAGGTGCACTGTACTAGATCGGGACACACAAACTTTAAATTCGAAGACCACAACCTTGTTAACTTTGCCGCGCAGCAACACAAGTTGAACCCTTTTCTGAACTTACAAAGAAAAACTGGACTGGTTCAGAGATTTTCATTTATTTTCTAATGGGATTTGGAATGTATTCAGGGTTATTAATCAATTGTGGCTGCCATTAGATCTGGTTCAAACTTGAAGGGCCCTGTGGCTATTACCATACATAGGACTTGCATTCTGCCCAAACAGAACTTTGGTATAGAATACAATGTATTGGACACCAAGAGTTCATGATGCAGAAATTTAAACAATTGGTGAAGAATGGTCTGTTAATGAACAGGAGGAACACTGCGAACTAGGCCCGCACGATTGTAAACTGCAATGCTACTAGCAAATACAATGCAAGAGAACATCCATGGCTGAATACACCATTCCCATCATCAATTACCAGTGCCTGATAATTCTGCCGCTTTCAGAACTTCTTCAACAATGCTAAACAGCACTGGGCAAACTGCCCCAATTGTTTCTGAGGCTAGAGGATAGTGATTAAATTCACAGCCAGTTATTATGTTTTCACAGCTGACAATATAATTACCCAGTCACCTAGCAAGGGAAGTAAGGACCTAAGACAATGCGGTTTAGCAAACAGGCATTACAGAGTTCCATCTAACTGGCTTCATAACCAAGGCCACTGCAGCCAGAAAAATAGGCCCCAAGCATGAAGTAAAGGTCTACAGGTAATTACCGACCCAACTGCTAAAATATACCCCTGGCAATTAATTAGCCTGGAAAAATAATTTCAGCAGTGCAGGCATTTTTTTTTCTCTACAAAGATAAATTTGGATTTCAATTTGCTGTAGTGCTATTTCTCAAAATAAACATTAATGTGTATTGATTTACACAATTACCACACAAACTAGAAAGATTTTGTTTTTAAATGTCACATACTACTAGTACTCCCTAAGGTTTTCGTTATGGGACTATATGCGATTGATGTAATGTCTTCAAAGTAATGAAATAGAATTAAATTAATCAAATTACAAGTTAACACATTTCAGTTCCCACGGCTTAGCATTTTAAATATACAAATGCACAGGTCAGTAATAAGCATTTTTTTCTGCACTAGTATTAAAATTTTTGTTACTCTACTTTAACATGTATAAATTGTGTTTGCCGTGTGCTATTACCATGATTACTGACCAGTATACTTATACTACCATAATAAGTATTAAGGGGAGAAAAAAAATTCTAAAACCCGCACATTTGATACACATACAGACACTGGAGGTGCAAGTCTGTAACTTTGGTCATTTCACACAATTTACATGGCTGGACCCCTCAGTGGGGTTCAGGGCAAAACTGTGGGAGGTCTCATCTCTGGGGTTGCCCCCATATATGTGACACCTCCATAGACCCCGGAAGGTGACAGAAAGTTCCCACACAGCATCAGGACTTCTCACTTGCTGAAGGTCCTTAATTTAATCAACCATTGAATATAATTCAATTGCAGCAAGGTCTCGCTGAATTTTGAAGAGGCGAGTCGTAGGATGTTACACCCTGGAACTTACAAGACTTGTGTGGTCTTTTTAACATCAGCTAGCTTAAGCATTAAAGTAGAACTTACTTATGTAGGTGCGGAAGGACTGGACCACTCTGAGAACACGGGTATGCAAAGTTTAGGGACATACTGTACCCATTTTCTGTTGCATCACTTGGGAGAGAAATTATTCAGCTTTGCCACATGCAGGGGTAAAACTGACGCTACTCAATGACAGGGAGCTTTCACTTTACACCGGAAAGGTCTTTGTGAATATTTTTAAGGCACAAGGTAGCATCTTTGGAGCTCACTTCTAAGAATCACTCTTAAAACTTGCAATTCAATTTTGACAAAAGGAAAAGTGCAACTGCCTACAAGTACCGATATGCATCTATGCGTCACACATCTAAACGTATTTATAAATTCTTTATTTCCTTTTTTTTTTGCTTTTTATCTCCTTTCCTCTGCAATACTTAATGCCAAAGATTGCTGGTGAAGAGTGGACACAAACTTGTTTCACTTCTGAAACCAGTAGAACAGTGGAGTCCTGGAAAATTAGGACCAGCCAGGGCCGAGACCAAAATGGTCTTAAGTCTGACGTGGTTATAATTCTGAAATATATACGGTACATGTATCACTCGTGTGTGTTAGTGATGTGCAATAAAGAGGTCTTAATTCCGAGGTGGTATGAGCTCTGCATCATACATTGTATGTATACACTATACACATGATATGTAACAATTGTGTGGTATGCTGGTCATCCAATAAAGTGGTCTAAATTCTGAGATGGTATTAATTCTGCAGGATTTCCACTGTATCAAGACAGGATACATGTGGATAGAATTTCCACCAACCCACGACTGCCCAAACTTCAGCCTTCCTATTTTACACAATTACACACAAATAATCCCCTAAGGCAGCCTGTGTAAACCGTTCGCATAAGCCCAGGCTTCGCTACTTAATTAGGATTTCATAATCTGCTTTCCTGCAATAATTAGAGGCGAAAGACACTGAACCAAAGCAAAATGTGACTTCCGAATTAACCACTAGAAAGGCTTGGTTTGGAAGGCCATTTAATACAACTCTGGGAGACTGCAATCAGGGAGCAAAGCGTATTTAGACAATAACTTGTCTGACTGGGGTAGCCGAAGTTATGGAAGACCCAGGATTTAGATAATAATGGGCTTTAAATTGAAAGCAGCCTAACAGACTAACACAGATTACTTTATACAATCTAAGAGCATATCAGGAAATTGTAACAATCTAGAAGCCTTGGCACTTTTATCATTTTTACTTTTTTTTTAAATTTTATTTACCAGTATATATATATTGATTCGATTACATATACCTCTCATCAAAATCTTGAAAAATTATAACCAGATCTTATACCAAGTAAGCTACTAGTACATGTGTTCTCAAAAATGCACATGGCTTCAGCACGTTTCAATTTCTGTGGCACCCGTTTCCTCACTTCCAAAATGTTCACATTAAACGAAATTTCCACATCAAAGATATATATCAACTAGCCATTATCTCTACATGGTATAATCAATGAGACATAAATTTATATACATGTGCACGTATAGAGCTGTAACTTTTTGTGATCCTTTGCCCAAAGTCCAATGTTGCACTTGGATTATATTAGACATCTGTGACATTTATTATGCAATGCCGAACAACAGTCACTGCTTTAGGTATAGGCAAGTTGTTAACATTTGACAAATCCTGGACCTGTGGCCTCCCCAAACATGCAACCTGAGGTAATGTGTCAATACACTCTGTGGAAGCCAGCTGTCTCCAGGGTCACCAAGTCACTACGCCATGGGTGGAAGCCTTTGATCAGGGAGGTGAGGAGATTGCCCAGTGTTACATGTAGAAAAGGTGAGAAGGGATTGACGAAGGTGTGAGGAGCTATGAAATAACTCGTCACTCAATAACCCATCACCTGGCTCCAAAATAACAATTGCAGAAATAACTGAAAGCCTGACAATTAGGGAAAATTTGAAATTGCATCGTTATATTTAAAGTATATTTTAAATTTTAAGCTGTTTCTCTCTCTATATATGTTTCTGTCTTTACACAGAATATACATTTACTTGATTAATTTTCACTCTAAGTACCAAAAGAGTCCAGGAATAAAGAATTATCCTGCCTTGTTTGGTAAGTCCAACAGTAAATCCTAGGGATTTTTATCCTTTTGTAATATTTAACTGGCAACATACAAATATTTTATTTAAATACGGTAGTTGGCCAGGAACTGGTATTTGATGCATGTAAATTTACACCGCACAAAGCAACAAACATGCTGGTCCAGGCATCCCTATGCATGTAGTCATGAGCCATGGCAGGATAAATTGAAATTTAAATTCTGAACCAAAGTTGCCCACCCCTACTTTGCCTGCCCTATTTTCCAATCCAAGGACTTGTTTAAACTTGACCCCATTACCCCAAGGGAGTTCAGGCGCCCACACATGTCCTGGGGGGTCCACCACATTGCAGCCGCAACAGCCCAGGGGGTTGAGGGGCCACTGAAACAAGGCCAGCACACTTCTTTCTGTGTACATATTTGTCCCCTACTTATTTCTGCTCTGGTGCTTTTTATAGCTTCAAAGTCTGGGGGAGGAGGACAGGTTCCTAGTGAGGGACCCAAGGGGGGAGTTACATATATAGTCTTCAGGGACAGACTGGATGGGTAGGCAGGTGTGGGCAATGTTACATGATACAGGGGGATAGCTGAAGAAATAGGGGCAAGGGGCAGAAGTAAGACTAAACTTAGTCTGTGAAAAAAATTTTTTAAAGTCTCACCTGCTCTCGAAGTATGGGGAGTCGATGGCCGCTACAGGCGAATCCATGCAGCAACCTGAAGAGGGAAGAAAAAGAAACAGACCGCCTGTCAATGCAAAGGCTTTCCACAAGTCTATTAAAACACAGGCACACACCATGCACACACCACCACACACACCTGCCTTCCTTCCAAGCTGTTGCATATCTCGTAGATGCTCATCAACATAAAGCCTCACCTGCCGCTCTGCAAGAAAAAGTGTCAAAAGGAAAATGCACAGAGTTATGATAATACCCTCCCCTCCCCACCCATCCCTTTACTCTGATGGCTGGGGTGGTGTTTTATGACAAGTGATTTTTCAAATTATGCCTGCATTCCATTTGTGCAAACCACCTCAAAAAAAAAAAAAAAAACACGATAATTATATTCTGCGATTCCCGCCAGATTCGAAATACTCACTAAGAGGCGAGACCATGCAAGGGATAACAAACAGAAGCATACAATTTCTGATCAGTACCCCGAGGTCTTTTTGAAACCTGTAACAAGACAAAGGCCAGAGAATAGGACACAGTTCATTTGAGTTCTGAATTTAATTACACAAATCACCTGCCTATAATTCAATCTATGGGTTATGAACAGCTGTCGCCTGAAACAAATGACAAATGGGAGTAAACCTTTAAATGCTGCTGGACAAAAACAGCATATTTCAGCCCTAATTTAATTAAATCCCTGCTCTGTCAGGCCTGCTATCATCAGTGCTATGGTTTCAATTATTAGGAGGAATGATAGAACAGGCCAAATATTCCAAGTTGAAACATCTGCCTTTTGGATTCTTCTAAAGCCTTTGACAAGGTGCTCAGTCCAGACAGCCTCCTAGTTCATGTACACCCGGATACCAGTACAACCCCATGATGTCAGTAGCCTAACACCATCAGCCTTTGGGGTCCGCTAAGCCCCTGGCCCACTCCCCTCCGCTAAGCCCCTGGCCCACTCCCCCAGCCAAGCCTGTGGCATTAGGCTATGATGTCAGGGGGCTTCAAAGCTTCCTGGATCAGATAACCACATCCTGGTTCTGGAGCAACAACATACAGGATCCAGACTGAGGAAGAAAGATCCTTCCAAATCCAGATCCCTTGGAGAAATCCCATCCTGGCCTGTCTCATAAAACTGGGGAAATGGGATATGGCATTCCCATTATAGAAGAGATTGCCCAGTTGAGGCAATCTTGGAACAATATGCTGGTACTTTTCAAAAGGGATGGTAAGCTACTGGACTTGGGAGTAGAATAAATACAGAAGTTGGCCAAAGCTACAATTATGGCCAGGACAGTCATCAGTGGCTTTGCTGGAAGAGAGGGGATTGTGGATATTTATGGTCATCCTGTTTAGTGTTATAGCCCCATAAACCCGCCTACCACAACATTATCCTGTGCCACAAGGCTATATATGAATTCTGTACATGGCATGCGCAGCTGTCAGAAAGCTAGCACCATAAACACTGCTATTGGTGCTATCAATCCAACAGACATCTCAAAGAACTTCCATATAAAATATAAAGTTTCAAATTAAACGAAGTGAACTTCCCATGTGGGCAAACCAACACTCTTACATAATTGCATGCAATTATAAAGTTGACTGGCTGTCTAATGTAACTTGAACAAGCCATTTACATGTGCATGCAGAACCAACATGAACATGTGCATGCACATACTAGTACATAATGTGCATGCACATACACGTACACACCCTGATTCATTCATTGTTGAAACTTTTAATAGGCAGAATGTCATGCTTGCATGCCTACATGTAAGTTACCCAATGGGCCAATACCTAATATAATGCTAGACATTACATGTATGTCTTCATGAAACAAAACTCTACCCTATAGGCAAGCACAATACTGTTTGAAGATTTAGTTAGCCGTAGCAGACACATGGTTAGCCTTAGCAAATGGGCATGCAAAGGTGTGAACGACCTTACAATCACATGGCTGGATAGGCAAGTACTACTAGCACCAACCCAGGCAACCAACAAATCCTATTTTAATAGATTTAGATAAGTAACATTTCAACAAAGAGACAAGATTAGCTATGACACCAATTATTCCATTCTGCAATGTTACCATTTTTTTTTGCTTTCTAAACATATTTTTTAGTCTACGTATCATATGTCACGGTACTGCTTGAATACCTGTGAAGCTAGAATACCTGTCCTTGAAATAAGTCTGGCCTCAAAATTTGCAAAAAAGACTCATTTAAAGTACAGATACTATGCTACATAGGCAAAATAAAATAATTTGATATGATCAACTATGTATGGAACTATATAAAGAACTTGGCACATAAGACATACTAGTAGCAGATTTAAATTGAGTACGAAAAAGAAATGACATGCAAGCAAACATCAGAATATATAGCAGATGTGAATAGTCTACACCCATCCCTTCATTTGGTTCTGCTATTCTTAACCTCTCTACCACTGAAAAGGCAGGAAACTACTGCTATTACGACCCTAGTTTGTCATGCAAAGTTCAAAGGTCCATCTGTGAAGACTGGTCACTGGTGACCAGTCTGTGAATGGCACAGACTGGTCACCCTACTGCAAAGCTTGAAGTGGCCAATTGTCATTTAAATCCCCCATGAAAACAACTGCACTAACTTACCATCATCCATGGACAGCTGTTTGACCAGGGCCACAGGGCGGATTGGAGTCGGCGTTCCTTCTGCACTGGACAGAGACAGCCGACGCTTAGGAGTGTCGTCATTTTCCTCAAACCTGCAGAACAAAAAGAATCGGTTGCAAATTTCAGATAATTCTTCAAAAATACAATGTTTTGCATTCCCATTTTGAGTTTGAAAATTACGTATACACGCATCTTAGAACCTGGGTACAGAAAGCACCAAATCATCAGTAGCAGGCCATATGCTAAAAGAGACTACATGTACATATTAGTAGATGTAAATGCCAATGAAGCAAGAGATCTATAAAATTCTTAATTGTACAGTACTTAGCTTTCTTCACGGGTAAGAAAAGCCCTATTAATTTCCACCTGTTTTTCCAAGAGCAAAAGCCATTTCCTAAATACTTGCACACAACAAACAGGCTATGGCAATTCCTGGGCAAACTTGCCCTATTTTGGTTCCTTCTCCGTTAATTAACACTACATAGCAACAGAGAGTTCAACAACTGAAATTAAAACTGCATCCAGTTACCCAAGATACAAATCCAGCCTCTTGCGAATTGACTCCATGTGCATTTCAGTGGGACTTGAAGTTGCTAAAATCATTTTGATTCTACACTTGTTCTGCTTTTTGCTAAAGACTGTTGCACTGCCAGGACTGAACACCCTAAATGATCTGGCCCTAAGTTCCTGGGGAATTTATAGGTTCCCCTGTGTGAAATATTGACACATCATTCTAACGACAGTTAACCATGTTAACAGCAAAAACATTAACACTCAAACACGTGTAGGCAGATGCCATACACATGATACAGCAGTCTAGCTGGCACCTGCCATGACAACAAGTGTGGATGCACCACACAACACTAATCTTCAACCCAGGGACCCACACTAAACTTCCTTCTTGGAGCGATTGGTTTGCTAATCAAGGTGTCAACTTGCAAAATTCAACCAACATAAACACTTTCAGAATAGAAACAATAACATGAAATCACCTTAAGTAAGCTGGCATGGCACTGAAACTACCCGGTAATATTTTATGTATTAAAAACTAATTAGTAAGATCTAGTAAAACTTCCCAACAAGTTTAGTTAGTAACAGGCAGTAGAACAGTCTAAAACCAAAGAACAAGTGAATGGACCAGCAGAAGGCCACAAAAATTTGACATTTGCACGTGAGTACAATTAGTATACTGTATCTATCAGTATACCTAGCCTGTAGATGTATGAATATAATCTCGTCATAGCTTAGCAAACAATATAAATGTATTTAGTACATGTATATACCGCTTTTACCTTGGACAGCTTGGTGTAGCACTGAAACAGTGGCCTAATTGAAAACTTACTTCAAGAGATCGAATGATTATGAAGTAAATCTTATTCTTTTAGGCATCCATAACATCAGCTTAGTAGGAATTATATAAACTTAATCACCCCCATTTCATATAAATATTTTCGTAATAATATCAATGAACCTTCTACATTTATTAAAATAATATAAAGTATAAAATATTAGAAACTTGTAAGTCTGTATATTATACTAATAGTCCATCTATATTATTATACTAACTTACTAATTGTATATTCCTACCTGAATCCAAGCATGGTACGGTACCCACAAGTAACTTTTGCAAAAAAAAGTTTTAAAATCAATTATCTGACAGTGTTGCAACATGTATGTCTAGGTACAGAGGATAATAATGGTCCTATCACCCTTTCGGATAAAAATTATGAAATATGAAATATATGGGTACCACACTGGTTGGGAAAACATAGGCTTCCATGATGTCATATGCAACTACATGTTCTGCCCTATCAAATGTCTTGAGCAGATCAATGTGTCACTGGCATGAAGCCACTCACTAATGTTCTAAGTTTACACAGGGAAAGAGTAGCAGCTCCGTTTTGCCTGTGTAAGCATATGTACATCATGAACATGTAGGCACATGCAAGCCTGTCAGTGTCAGAGCAGTTCTAATATATACCAATGGAATTGGAATCTACATGTTCATATGAATATTAAATTGAAAACATTGGGAGTCCAAACCGGGGCAGCAGAGCTTGGAACCAAAACCAACGTTTAGATTACATTTGCACCCAGACATGACTGTAACTACAAGAAATTTTAATGTTTTGGCAACCAGAAAACAGCTTTGGGCAGCTTAGGTCTGTTGTTGTCCAAACAACGTGAAGAACATCCTTCTGAATTTCTTTTATGTTCCCCAACTAGGTTAAGCAGACAGTGGGTATTGGAACCAGATCAAAGGCTAACACTGACAGATCAACTGGTCATTCAGGCTAGTCCCCAAGTTCTCTACCTATTGTATCGGCTTGTCTCAGACAGCCAACCTGTCCTTTCAACTTTCATCTATCATGTCTATGGTGCTTTAGATAATGCACAACACTTGAACAGTAGTCACATTTTACAAGTGTCGAATGCTGTACACGATTGGTGCAAATACTCTCACGGTTAATGATTGTTTGCATGTATTTCCTAATATGCGTGTAATACCGTACTTTTATACATGGATTTTTGTATACTAGTATATGACAGTACCAGTTTGTTTCGTCTTTATGTCCAATATTTATAAAATTATAGAGGGTTCATACACAAAAGGTTCAATATTTTTCAAGGACTTTTAACTTAATTGTTCTGTACATGCTGTAGCAGTTACTGTATCTCTAAATGTCTGAGAAAAAGGGTTAGAAAAGCTTGTTGAACTGAATTAATAATACGACAGAATGATCTTAATTTATGTAGATAGAAGGGTTTCGTCAAACGTTTTTATTTTCCAGGGGTTTTCCAGGACAACATGCATCTTTCATTTTCAAGTAGATTCCAGCCTGGAACTTGACATTGCAAATATCAAGGATGTTTCAGGATTTCCAGGATACGTATGAGCCCTGTATAAACTAAACTTATAAAAGTACATGATAACTGGACTACCTATCGCAATTATAGTTTAACTTTTAGAAAAATTATGTTTAACATCTGAATCACACCTGTAAACAAATATAATTTCCTGCAGATAGATACAGATAGAAAGTTTATTTTCACCTTTTGTATAATATGACATAACATGCTTTCATATGAAAGAAAAAAAAATAGTACAATAGGCGACACCTACCCAGATAGCAAATTTGCTAACGAGCTGGGTGCAGAAGCTCTGGCACATATGACATGAGTTTTAAATATTCCTACTTGGATGTCACAGTCACTAATTGCCCAGCAGAATTTATACATAAAGTCAACTAGTTATAATATGGTTTAAATTTTTAGACTGAATTAAACGGGGACTTACGTGTTGGTACACAGCTCTCCAAGGTTCATAGCCAAATCAGTCACGGGTGAGTAAGTCGTGCCAGCGTAAACTTTTGGAGACAGGTGTTGGCTGTTGCTGCCTGGAGTCTGCAGCAACAAGTGAAGGTCCTTCCGGATTGGGTTCAACTTGTTCATGTTGCTGTGATAGAAAAGAGACATTTTTGAAGAAAAAGTTAATTACGGTCTGTAAAGTATCGTCAGTAGCTAGCTAGCAGCTTGAGTGAATGAGAATAGTCTTGTTGCCTTTGTTGAAGGAATTGCAACTGTTTCCAAAAGTTAGTTGCTTTGTCTTTTATAGGTGGCCACCAGTTAACACCTAGACTGTTTCTGTAACAGATGGGTGTCACATCAGTATATATCCTTATATGAATGGAGATTAGAGCTTGTGCAGCTATAAAGCTGGTATCCAAGGTGGTAGCCCAATATATGTAGTATCCACTACTATTGTCCACACCATGTGGTGTTCTGTTTAATCAATGTCCAAGACAAACGAATGTCACACGTCCTTTTACCACATGTGTAAATCTTCTATTATTTGTTACACCTGTAGGCCTGTACTTGCCCCTGATGGATAATATGTATATTAACACTGGGCCCCTAGAATTTCTATGCCCAGTAAGGCTCATGTGCCAGCATGGCTCTTGGTCTTGGTTCCACTCACTGACTATGAAGCAAACAATGGGATTTTGTTCTTGTATACTTTCTAACTGAACCCTCCCCACACACCAGCCCAACCTCCTGGCTTAGCCAAGAACCAATAGCATGCTTGCAAGCCATACAGGGGAGAATGTAGGTGCTAATTACACAACATAATTGGTCTCCATTGGTTATTGGCATTAGAGGGCAACAGCTAGCTAGCCATGCTGCACCAGCTGCAACACTGCACCCCAGCGAACACATTGACAGACTGAGGGGGAAGAAGACTGCACATGTACAAACTGGAGGGATCCCCAGCTGAAAGTCAAAAATTGTCATTAGACATTACCCCGCGACATTACACAGCTGTTACCAATGTTACATGAAAAATGCTTTGAGAGCTGAGAAAATACACATGTCAAGACATCAAGGCCATTCATTGAATTTGGTAATATGCAATAGGCTACATGAATGCAATCAGTGCTAATCACTTCGTTACGTACCAACCTGCCGACCGAATGAATCACTGATCAGTTGCCCGGGATCAGTTGGCATAAAGAATTCAATTTTGATGTTAAACTTAAACTGAACTTTGCTCAGACCCCGGGCTTAGACCTGTAGACCTACAAATCTGCTGGCTGCAGCCCGGGGATGCAGCAAGTACCGACCAGTTACCAGTGGCAGTGCCAACACGCTATTAGCTAACAATGCTGGTATGTCTAAGCATGATCAACACTGATCAAAAGGCAAATGAGTGACCACTGCCACTGGTGATAACCTGACTGATCAATTATCAAATGTCCCCAATTTATCATTCAACAAAAAGACATCAGATTTTGTCCTAATCACACATTTTGTTGCTACATGGTTACTTACGAGCTTTTTTCGACGTGAATGCTACATATCTCATTTTGGGGAGAAGCCTCCGAAGATTAGATGTTAATCTACGTCAACAGCCTAAACTATCGGCCTCCAAGCCTGTCTTTATGTGACAAGGCGGCCCCGCCACGCCATTTGAAAAATAACAAGCTTCCAGCCAATGGTTCCAGCTTCCGGGACGCATGCGTAAGGCAAGAGTGTAAATAAAGAAAAACCTTTGTTTACATTTACTAACACCTCTTAATTACTGCTTTTAATACGTATAAAATTAAACATTGTTGGGAAATACTCACCATGATCTAATGCCATAAAGAGATTTTATAAAAGTAGTCGTAAATTTATAAATTTTGGAAGACACAAAGCTCATACATATTGAAGCTCGCGAAATGAATATTCATATTTTGACCCATTTTTTTTCGCGTGCACAAAACCTTCACCTCTCAACTTGGCGGGAATATTTGGAGCAGATTGACAGCTTTTCTGTGGTGAAAGAAAGAGCTGTGAAAACTTCTGAGCTGCTCACCGGGAAAAACAATCGCGGACAACTCTTAGCAGTTGCAATGATCGGAGAACATGAATGCGATAGTTGGCAGACTGTTCGACCGCGACGAGAAACCCCAACGAAAGCAAGGTAGCGTCTAGATCTAGGATCATGACATGAATGATGAGATCACTGAAACATTTTGTCTGTCTAAATTTTAAGACTAGTAAACGTAAGCTGAAGTTCCATTGCCAAATGGTTTTGGTTTCTAAAATGTTAAAATCTATTACCAGATTGTCTTTAAAAGTATTTGCCGCGTTCTATTAATTCTTTTGATATACAAGTGGGCGATAATAGGGGTGAAGAACCGTATTGTTTTGCCCAGCTGGTGAACGACCCTTTGTGACCGATACCTCAAGTAAACACTATAGTATAGGGCCGACATCATTTTCTGACTTGGGGCAACCAACATGCTTACTATTTTAATAAACGGATGTATAGAGACGGACGCTGTGTTGGATACACGTGAACCCGCCCTCTTAGTCTTACTTAGATGACCCGCCCTCTCAGACGACCCGCCCTCAAATCTTTGAGACACCCCACACCCCACATCAAAGATAGATGCTTTCTGAGTCAGTTATTGAAGGGCATTTGGACGTATTTGCGAAAATGTTTGTAGGACCAAAGTTTAAATCAAATTAAAATTTGGCCAAAACAGACAAAATTACGGAGAAATATCCAATTTTTTAAAGTCTTGAAATTGGACAATAGCCTTCCAGCTTTAGGTCCTTCTCATACTTTTTTCATACTTCCATCCGTGGAAAGCAGTAAAAGAGAAATTTAGATATCATACAGTGTCTAGGATACCTCTGGTCAGCCACATTCGAGTTGAGCTTAAGGATCATATAAACAGCAACAATCATGACAATGGTGAAGGGAAACATGGGATTAGTAAGGAAAGTAAGACTGATGATTACATTCATTCTCCGAACTTTTTTGGATGGTTTCGCCAATAATTATTTAAGTTACTCTGATATTCATCTGTACACTGATGTTATAACATATATTCTGGTAAACTGTTCCAGGTATCTGACTCTACAGAAGAAACTCTGATTTGTTCGGCAACGTGGTTTGACCAATTTATAAATATGTCCTCTGGTTCTACTATTTTTTTCAACCTATAAGAGATTCTCCATGTTTTAGCACCCATGTTGACAGGCATGACGACTCCCTCAGCAAAAGATTAAATATACCTAGTCTCTCATAACAATGCAATGTGATTTGATGCAGTATTAAGTATTAACTTGGGAATGTATTTTCAATATTTGTTGTTTCAAACGACTTTTTTGGTATCAAGCCATATTTTGTCACTTTTGAGAAACCTGTGAATACCGTTAATATGGCCAACACATGCATAGATCGAGGGCGGGTCGTCCACACATTTTTAGGGTGGGTCGTCTCACGGGGTGGATTAACCATACACCACTCTGTCAGGTTATTCCCTCATGCCAACAGACATCAAAGAGTTCTTCTATAAGTATTGAGCAATGTCGATAACTTTTTTGCTGTTCGAGGCATTGACAACTGAAATATGCCCAGAAGAGCAGCTTCCACCAGCGGCCACAGTGCTTCAGTTGGTATAAGCGCTAGACCTCGTATGCTATGTTGCATTGGTTCTTTTCTTTAACAGAAAAGGACGGGGTTCAAATCCCTGTAAAATTTCCCAAATTTCTTCTATGTTTTTGTAGCATGTTAACATGTAGGATAAACCCTCTGTCTTTGCGGCAATAATCAGTTTTAAACAGATAGAGCAACTAATATTTTCTAACTAGACTCCTGTACTGTCATCAATCAGTGGAATATCCAAAGATGGGCTAAACGTTCTAGTGATGTTACTATGATGCCATACATGTACATGTAGCTACCAAGTTCAGGGGCAATACAGAATATCTTAAACCCCTTAAAGGCCTTGGCAGGGAAATGTTTCAAAGATATTAGTACCCGAAGAAAACGAAAACTGGGGCCACTCATGGCCTTCATTAGTGTTCATGCGGCCAGATGTGATTGGCTTAAAGGGGCTTGACAAGCAAGGAAAGAGTTTGACTTACACATGAAGCCAAATATTCATGTTGCCATTTTGCAGCACAAAATACTTTTTATGTGTTCAGTTCTACCGGTAACCCATCGTGATGAAACATCAGTGAAAAAGAACTCTGTAACACTGTGTAAGCATAACTATGCAAAAGGGATATGGCGATGGGGAAAAAAATAATTACATGTACAAATAAAATGATGAATTGTGTGTACTTGGCTGTCCACACTTTCATTCTCTTCAAATGACTGCACAACTCATACAGTACTTTAAACATTGACTGAGTTAAACAGTCAGGGATAAAATGAAAATGGCCAATATTATGCATTTCCATAACTTAAAGCCTTACATTACGCATTCCCCTTATGTAAGCACATCACTATCTTATGAAGTCTCATAAAGCAACAAAAATTGTTCTCGTAGATAATATAGTGAAAATAAACACCCACCGGCCGATTCATCGTATGAAAAATGCTATCCTGCTATGGGACTCAAAACGAGGTTGATATAGCAAATAGTCCGATTTTCACAGATGAAAGTGTGTAATGAGTTTGTAATTTTGGTCATCTTTTCATCTGTGAAAATCGGACTATTTGCTATATCAACCTCGTTTTGAGTCCCATAGCGGGAGAATATCGTTTTTCATACGATGGATGATCCAGGGGGTGTTTATTTTCACTATATTATCTATGAGAACAATTTTTGTTGCTTTATGAGACTTCATAAGATAGTGATGTGCTTACATTAGGGGAATGCGTAATGTAAGGCTTTAAGTTATGGAAATGCATAATATTAGCCATTTTCA
>JAAUYG010041771.1_pt1 | contig 31694 bp, 39 predicted proteins | sample 7278091 | NCBI WGS metagenome assembly JAAUYG01 (sample SAMN14350201, study PRJNA611818) | marine sediment metagenome | isolation source: surface marine sediment (0.6m) | place: French Polynesia: Moorea | collected 2018-08 | reverse complement strand
CCATGAACTCCTGTTCGTATCCATATCGGATAATGAGCGCGTTGATGCGGGTTTCATCCCAGTCCACCACCCGCGCCTTGTTGCGTGAAGTGCTTCGCTTAATTTGTAAGTTAAGTTCATTGCGAAGCAACGCCCCTATCTTCCGTGACGAGATGCTCCGCTTACGATTGGCGGGGCCATCATCCTCCCCATCATCATCCAATTCCCCCTCCTCATTCTCTCGGTTAATGGTTCTGTTGGTCCATCGTGTTATATGGCCCACTGCCAGTAAATCCCGCTCATCCCCGTCATGGGCTTTACTGTCAGGGCGGCAATACGCCGTGATGAGACCTAATAACACCTTGGCGGGGAGTGTGGTTTGGCGTGTCATAATCTCGTTGTCATTTATTTCTTCCATAAATTTGCGGATACTCTCACGGAACGCCGGTTCCTGTGAGATGGATTGCAGAGGTACCATGATCTCAATCGTGCGTCCTGGCAAATTCTGAAACTCTTTGTTGTTATAGTCCACCTCTATATCCGTAAACACGGATAGTCTCCATTGTAGGAGTTTGTTGCGGAGCCGCCGCGCATCTTCCTCAAACTCATCCCTATCGTAATACCGGTCAATATCGGCACGGATGGCTCGCCCCGCGCTTGTCTCCCATGTTAAGCACCTTGATTCTGTGGCATGGTCTGGAAAGCGCCCCCGCATGCCAATAATCTTAGGCCCAAACACGCTAAACGCTTCCACGTCTGCATTACCGTTGCTTATTTTGGTCCGTAACAATGGCATCCCTTTTTTATAGCCATTGTTCAACATTTGCATCCATTCCACCGATGCCTCTGAGTTTGGCAAATCCGCCTCATCGAGTGCTAATGTCATGCCGTGCCACATCTCATTGAGTCGGAAAAACGGGGACGGCGTAGTGGAGCCGCTTGTGAGTACCGTACGCATGCACAGATACCCCACCGCCTCAAGAAATCGACTTTTACCGCTCCCATAGTCACCCCGCGCTCTTAAGATTGGAATTGTGTAAAATTTGTCATGCACCCATGACAACATGACGTAGTAAGAGGCCATTAATTCCAAATTGTGAGGAAGGTCTACATATTTATGGATGAATTGCTGTATCTCTTGCTGTAATGACGTGTCGCTTCCATACGAGTCTAAGCCACTGGGTAATTTAATCACCTCTTGTTGGATAATGGAGTTGAACGGTGGCGGTGGCGTGATGCGGTAGTGGTCTGTTTCTAGCACCCGCTTGATACTAATGACCCCGTTTGGGTCTCTAACAGCAAATGCGGTACGGGGGCCATCCTCATGATCGGCTTGGTAGATGGTCTCAAAAAGATAGCCATCTAAAAAGCCGTTGTTTAGCTCCGCATCTTGCTTGTAGCCACCGCTTTTGCCATCCCCTTTGATCGCTTTTATCATCTTGGCTAAGTCAGTAAGCCCGATACCAAGCAACGCCGACGCGCTCTTTTGCCATTTGGCCAATGCGTAAGGCGGCAAGCTTGCCACTGCCTCTACCGCCAATTTCATGGCCGTCTCCCGTTCCATCGGTTTGGCTCGTTTTACTAGGTCGCAAAGCCAGATGGCATAAATGGGGGCGTTGCCCAGTAGCATCTCACACGCCTCTGCACTCCCGTCCCCGAAAACGGCCCAATCGTTGCAGTCAACCTTATCCCGATTGGCAACCGGTGGCCATGTCACCACTCGCGTTTGTGGCCCCAATGCAACCGCCAATTTCCCAGTGGCCGTTTTCCCTGCCACATCATCATCCATCGCCACAAATACGCGATCATACCGCGCCAATTGTTCCATCAAACCATCGGTGGCGCTTACACCAGCCAAAGCCACGGCGGGGATGCCCCATTGTTCCAACGTCAGCACGTCCGCTTGCCCCTCCACCACGACCACATACTTGGCTCCGCGTGCCGATATGTTCCACATCGATCGCCGCTCTCCCATCAAATCCCGTGGCGGGTTGTAGTGACGCTTGCCTTCCAAGCTACGATAGCTCACATACTCACATCGGTTGCCCACCCAATGCCCATAAATTAGCATATTATCCGGTGCATTCATGATGGCCTCTACGATGGGAGCCGTGACATCGATCTCGTGAAGTTGAAGGTGCTTCCTTAGCTCTGCCCTCATGCTCCGGTTCCAATACCCGCACCCTTGCACGGTGGCTTTGCTCCACCCGCGCCCCTCACAATAAGAAGTAGCAGAAGGAGAAGCCAGCAGACGACCGTTGAGCCATTGCATCATAATTGTGAGCGCATCCGTCCGCATCCGCTCGGCTTGTATCCGCTCCGCATCCACCGCCGTCCAATTTGATGTAATGTTGGCACGGCGGGCAAGCCACTCAAGCGCCCCCTTGAAACCCATGCCGATAACACTGTCCAAAAACTCAACCACATCCCGCCCCTCATATCCGGCTCCACGAGAAAACCATGTCCATGTTTGCGTTTTGGTAAAGACCACAAAACTATCATGGTTGATCCCTTTTAAGTCATCCCCACGTCCACCCACGCGAAACTCATCAAACTCATTAACAACATCCTCAAGCGGATTAAGCCGCTTTAACTCTTCAATAAATGCCTTAATGTCTGTCATGGTGTTGACTCCTCTGGCGTTTTGTCGCCCTCGTTATTATTTAGCAGAAGCGGTTTGGTGGAGGTGGTTTTGCAATCGCATCTCCCCCCAAACTTAGAGGCCGCTTCTTTATTGGGCAATATCCTAATTTCGTATCCTTCACACACGGCTTGAGCAATCGCTAGGATGCAAGACTTAAGAACGTTGGGTTTCATAGCCACAATCATGGGTGCTTTCCCGCAGTCAGGGCAAATGGCAAGCATGGCCCGATCCTTATCATGGGCATAGGTGATAGGCTCATCAAATTTGCCCTCCTCTTCCTCTAAGTTTCTGGCAACATCTAACGCAAATGAATGTGGTGCCAATTCGGTGTGAATTATGTGATCCAATCCCACCTCCACATCAAACCCTAACCACTCATCGTTGGCGGCATCCCGTTTTAGTTGCGCCACATCTTTGCGGCGGATAGCATTGGTGTGGTTACTCCCGAATGAAATTGTCATGATTCCCTCCCTAATTTGGTTATAGAAAATTGGTGCGCTTGCTCACGCTCTCCGGCGTGGGGTCCACCGCGCCGGCAAGGGGGGGAGACGGTGGCCACGCTCCCCGCGCCATAGTTCAATAAATATTGAGCATGGTGGCCACCACCTCCGCTCACTATATAAAAAGACTGGTTTTGATATACTTTCATCTCACTTGCCTCATAAGTAACTGTTTTTGATGCCATAGTTAAACTAATACATATTATTGAAACTATGGGAGTCGTTTTTAGCCCCCATGTTCCATTAATCCCGCCCAAACCCCCATATATGGGTCAATTAATGCCCTGATACCGCCACCAATCACCACAAAAGAAACCCAAATGGCGATAATGGGTATTAGGATGGCAAAACCCACATATAGGGGTTTCCCCCACTCCCCATAGAGACGCAGTTGGCTCAAGCCGTTCGTATGCTTGGTTACACCACACCCCCTCCCGTGCGTGGGAAAAGAGGGTTTTTTAATATCTTGGGCTACTGCTATACCAACTACAGGGGGGCGGTTCTCAGTGGTCATCACTCACACATTCCTCGCGCTTCGCATGCCACCGGCACATCCACATCCAAATCCATTTCTATTTGCCGCCCCCCCCCATGCCGTGTGTGACCATCGCACCACATCATCTATGGTCGGGACATACACTTGTCCTTGACTGCGCGTGGATACCAATTTGGTGCGTAGATGCTCTGGTATGGTGGAGCGGGAGAAGAATGAGGAGTATTCTGTGTTGCTTCGTTGCTCTCCTATGGCTTCCTCCCAATGCCGGATAAAGTCAATGCGCTCCGGTCTATATTTGGCCATCGCTCTCACCTCCGCTTTGCGTGAGTGAATACACGGGAAACAACCCACCCTTACCGCTCCCATGTCGTAAAGCGGGTTGCGTGGGATGCCGTGGCTCCTCAGTCGTCGGGTGATCAATGCTTTGTGGTTGCCGCTTAAGCGTGGGTCATCTTCCACCAACCACACCACATCGTCCACATTGAGATGTTTGCGGTGCATCTCCCACACATCCGCCAACGTGGCGTGATACATGGGGCGATATTCATCTATCCCCGCCAATGTGGAATGCTCACCAAACTCTCCCAATTCCGCCCGTCCATTGGTGGCCGTTCCTTCTGCCTTGCGAATGCCCGTTAGGGCCAGCACTCTCCCCCTATCCATCAACGCGCCCAATGTGCGGAGGGACGGGATCACCTTAAGGTGTTGGGTGCAAAACCGCGCCCGTGCGGAGGGAAACCGCTTTTTTTTCATGGCCAAATCAAAGAACCCCAAATCCGGCCATACTGTTTGGATAGGGATGCCGGTGTACTCTTGTAATAAAGCCAGATAGTTGTAGGTTAACGCATCTTCGTTCTCCGTCTCTGAGAAGGTAGCCACTACCTTATACAAGGGCCATCCGCTCTCAAACCGGAGCCACAAAAGCGTGGCGGTGGAATCTTTGCCGCCACTCATTCCTACGTGAATAAAGTCATAATCATGTATATTAAATGCCATCATGCTCTCCATGCCTCCCCTATGCGTTGCATCAACAAACACGGCACACCGTTGCCAATCAGGGTGATGCTATCCGAAAATTTATCAGGGAGGCGGTAATCATCCGGCTCCGTTTGAAACCGCATCAAGCACCTATCGTTAAGGCTTACCACCCGCCCACCCTCAAACGCCCGCATACTCCCATTATTAGTGGTGACTGTTTTGGCGGGTTGGTGTTGATCGCGGTACTTTTTTTCGTTGCCATTGGGGTTTCCTTCATTCATTAAAAACGCTCGTGGAATACCTTTGTGATGAGCCGCTAAAACCGTAAAGGACGGCTCTCGATGTTGGTGTGGCCTGGCCGATCCAAAACTACTACCTGGCATTAGGAATGATGTGGTAAACCAATCTGGTAAAACCCTCAACTGCCACGGGGCAAACTCGCTATCCTCTAGGCTAGGGATGAGATCGTGGATGGCTTCATACCATGGCACCCACTTAGGGAGCGGATTCCACCAACCGCCTATAGGGGTTTTTGTGTGGGTGTGAGGCAACGGTGGCAACACGCGCCCGTCCGCACTTGCACGGACGATCATTCGCTTTCGTGTTTGAGGCACCCCAAAATTGGCGGCGTTCAAATGTTCCACCTGCACCCCATACCTTAACCGCATGAGGGTAGAAGCCAACAAAGGCCAAGCGTTAGGGCTATTGCGGTAGCCCCACACATTCTCAATTGTCACCCACTGCGGGCGGTGGTGGTTGATATAATCCGCCACCGCCTTTGCGGTGATCACGTCAATATCTTTTTCGCCCTTGTTGTTGGCATTGCTAAAACTTTTGCAAACGGGTGAGGCGTGAAACCAATCCACCAGAGGGAGATCGGCGGGGTTGATTTCTTGTATCGGCTTACGGATAAGATGCCGCCCTACATTCTCCTCGTAACAATCCGCAATTCTCATGGATTGCTCCCAATTGGAGGGATCCCCCTCCACACCAAAGACGGGAGTAAATTTGGCCATCCGTGCCCCTACGTCTGCCAACCCCCCACCGGAGAAATATGAGCCAAACCTCATGGCTTCCTCCATTCAGAATAAGAAACCAACGTTTTATCACTGGCCTCAAAAACCTCTATAACCTTATGAAACAACGTGGGGTTAAAAACCAACGTGCTAGGACGATCATCCTCTATACTTGCCTCAAAAAAATAAATCTCATGTTCTGTTAGGGTGTCGGTGGTTAGATAGAAAAAGGTCGTAAAGTTATCTAAAAGCTTAATCATTTGCGATAACTGAGTAACAGCATCACGGGAGGGGGTTTTGGGTGGCGGCGCTTTGTTGGTCACATAGCCATACTCATCTCTGACACCCTCCTCCAACCGTTTGGCAAATTGTTGCATCGCCGTTTTTGTTTCAAGGGTCACAAGCCACCACCAATTAATTGATCGCGGGTGGTGCCATCCGGCAACATTAAAAACATTCTCGCTATTCGTGCGCTCAAAAATTGATAAGCATTTTCCTATTTTCATTTCATTAATCCTCCGTATACGGTGCCCCAACCTCACGGAGCGCATCACGCCCCCCCCGTGGGCTTTGGCCAATATCTCCGCCGCTTTGCGGACGGTTTCGGGGTCGCCACTGTTGAGTAACGCCCGTGCTTTTTTGATGATGTCTGATAATTCACTACTCCCTTGCCATTCGTCCACTTTCTTGGCAAGCCACCACAAACAAACACCCCAACACATACCCGCCGTGGGGCATCTTTGGGGCATTTACATTTGTTCTATTGTGTGGCGTGTCCACCACCTGATAAAATATCATTATCTATCTGTTTTAGGGTCTTCACACATCAGGGAAAACCTCTACACAAAAAATTGTCCACTTACATATCATAATGTCCAACGCATGGACATTGCAAGTAAAAAGGAGTTTCACCGATGCCCCGTCCACTAAGTACTGCTCTAGTAGACTATGTAAATAAACAATTGAAATTAAACAACATGAGTAGGCGAAAAATGACCCGCCAAATTGATGTAAGTCATACCACCTTTAACAAATTGGCGGAGGGCGATTTGGATAGCCGTATCACGGCGGATGCCATTATTATTGCCCACGGCTTACGGTGCGATCCCGTCCATATGCTCAAGTTGGGCGGGTTTTTGAAACCAGAACCCGCCCAAACCACGAGAGAGCGTGAGTTTTTGACCTCATTCCGCCGCTTATCGGGGGAGGCCCAACAAACGGCCCTTATGTTGACGGATTTTTTGTTTGAGCATCGGGGGAAACTGCCATGGAGATGGTGAGGGCCAAGCCATCCCGCAAGCCCGCATGATATGCCTGTTGGATAAGGTGGTGGTACGCTTCCACCACCCCATCACAATAGGATTGCACCATATTGGCCGCCGCCACTTGGGATTGTGAGGAGGGCGCTACGGTGGCATGGAGCGTGGCGCAATGGCCCACCGCCAATAGCGTGGTTATCTCCTCTTCTAGCATATTCATGGATGGGGGGTAATCCGCTTGGGCTTCTATCGCTTCCGTGATATTGGCCACCTGTTGCACCAAGGTTGGCATCGTTTGGGGGAAGATTGGTAAATCTTGAGGGGATACATTAAAATTTTTGATAGTTGTTGTCATGATAGTCCTCCTATGATGACGATAATTAGAAAGGCTAGGGCACGTCACTGCCTTGGCCTTTCGCCTTTAAGTTGGTAAAAAAATGCCCCATTGCCGATATTTGCGCTACCACACACAAGCATACAAGACACAATGGGGCCAACCATTATCGCAAACTTATATGTGTTGTGTGTGCGGTAGCATCCACAATGTATACCACATTATGTCCCTCGTCAATAGAACACTTGTTTTTTTACGGGAAAGCCCGTAAAGCCCAATAGCTTTAGCATTGGGATATGAGGGCTTTTAAGCGCGACCTGTTGGTCGCCACCTTTAGGTGGAAAGGTAAGAGGGTTCATGATAAAATTAGCACAGAATTTCTAAGGACAGAAGGTCATGCTCGCAATCAGGAGAACCTACAAATACCGCTTGTATCGCCATCGGCGGAACAAACATTTGATGAGAGGGATTGATATAGCCGGTATCATCTGGAATCATATGGTGGCGTTGCAACGGCGGTATTATCGGTTGACAGGTGGGTACATTGGCAAGTCCCAGATGCAACGTCATTTGCTGAAGCTACGGAGACAAGCCCCACGTTTTGCCTATTGGCGGGAACTCGGTTCCCAAACGGTACAGGAGTTGGCCGAGAGATTGCACAAAGCATATGAGAAATTCTTTGCCTACAAGAAGGGTGAGAAGGGAGTCAAGGCGGGTGTGCCTCATTTTAAGAAAGTGAAGAAATACAAATCATTCACCCTAAAACAGGCCGGGTGGAAATTGTTAGGAGAGGAGCCAAGAAAAAGCAATCGGATTCAGATTGGTAAACGGGTATATAAGTTCGGCTTATCGAGAGAAATCAAAGGAAAGATAAAAACAGTGACGGTCAAACGAGATCAGTTAGGGCAACTATGGGTCTGTTTTTCAGTGGTGGAGCAGGTGACCATTCCAGAAGAAGTCAGCACGGGTCAAATCGGCGGCTTCGATTTTGGGTTGAAAACCTACTTGACAGGCAGTGATGGACAGCGCATAGAGGCTCCGGAGTATTTCAAGGCTGGCATGAAGGGGATAGCCAAACTGAATCGGGAGTTGGCTAGGAAGGTCAAGGGGTCAAACAACTGGCACAAAACCAAGCAACGCTTGGCTAAAGAACATCAACGCATTGCCAACAAGCGGGCTGATTTTCATTGGAAGTTAGCCCATCACTTAGCTGACCAGTTCGACTATCTATTCTTTGAAACCCTCAATCTCAAAGGGATGAAAGCCCTTTGGGGGCGAAAGGTCTCCGACTTGGGCTTTGCCACATTCCTGCCCATCCAAGAGCATGTGTGTCAAAAACGAGGCAAGGGGTTTAAGCAGGTCGGACAATGGGAACCGACCACCAAACCTTGCTGTCGTTGTGGCACCAAGCAAGACTTGCCGCTGTCTGAGCGGATTTTTGATTGTCAACAGTGTGGCCTTCTCATCGACCGCGATTGGAATGCCGCCATAAATATTTGTGCAGAAGGGGCATCTTCTGCTGGATTAGGTGATGTTAGACAGAGGCTTCTCTCTGCGATCACTGTTTGACCCCAAGAATCCCAAATGCTTTAGCTTTGGGAGTATGTCAATGTCCACTCGCTTGGGATCCGTCCAAAACATGGGCGGCGCACAGGGGCTAGTATGCCACATTACGTACCAAATGGTGGATGAAAAACGCGCCAAATGGGCATATTTTAAGGCTTTTTTAGGCACATAATGTCACATTATGTGCCACGATAGCATCAAAACCACCATGCGCTATGTCAGGGCCGCCCAAATAGACACAGAGAAGGCCATGCAAAAGCATGGCCCGTTTGAGCATATAAAATTGTGAGCGTTTATGTGCAGAAACATTAACGGCCAGTGGGCGGCACCTTGTGGCGGTTTATCTCATCCCACAAAACGGCCTCTATCAGATCGGCCATGTGTTCCAATTTTACGGAGATGCCAATGGCCGCCAAACGCCGCTCCATAATGTCCACCGCCATGCGCTTGGCCTCTTCCGACGTGAGGTCATTGAACCGCAAATATTGCTCCACCGCAAAAACAGCCATTTTTGCGGCGCTTTGCACCGCTCTGTCTGTCAACAACCGCTCCGCCACCTCACGCAATGACATGGCGAATACGACGATAAGCACCACGGCAATGCTAGGGAGTGTCGTTTGTATAATCTCAACTATCATAATAAAAATCTCCTAAACAACTGTAAGCCCATTCACCCACATTAGGAAAATGGTCATCACGCCAATAATTAGAAATGTAAGCACCAACCCAACCACCATCCATATCAAAAATTGTTGGCGCAACGCATCAATTTTAAGGCGGTTATTTTCCGCTCGTGTCGCGTTATTCTCCGCCATTGCCTCTACGAGAGCAATCCGTGCCACAATCCCGGCCTTTTCACCCCGACCCCGCAAAAGGTTGTACACGTCCTCTAGACGATCCATGGCGGCTAGTTGTGTTTTCTTGATTTCTGATACTTGTGAATCAAGTGAGCCAATGCGCGCCTCTGTCCACGGGTCTCTATCACTCATTTTTATCCATCCTCCGCCCCGCTAACCAAAAACCACTCCGTATACCATTCCGCCTGGCGGCTAGATAGCCAGTTAACGGCATAAATGCCACGGGTCTCACGCCGCCAGCGCCCCGCCTGTAAATCGTTGGGGATGTCTAATTCGACATGATTTCTTGTGCATCCCTCATCAAAACCACGGAAGGTTTGAGCGGGAAGAGGGCGGCGTAAACCGTCATCACGCACTAATGTGGCAGTGATCTGCACAGTAGCATCCGTATAACGGCAAATCTCAGTGGTTACTATCATGGTGTCGCCTGGCATGTATATCTCCTTATCGACTGGTAAAGGAGATGTGATTTCTATGGGTACCGGAGTATCCAAAAAAAGCCAATAAAATGTAGCGCAAACTAATAGAATAGCCATTGCCAACAATGCCCCTAACGATAGCGCTAAAATCTTTTGTAATTTATCCATTTTTAACCTCATGTTTTTAATCCTATACATATCACAAATGGTGCTAAAAAACAGCTAAACTACACCAGTCCCCCTAATGCGCGAGGGGTGGCACCCCCTGCTAGCCCATCCCGCCCTAACGTGGCGGGGGTGCCCTCGCTCACTATTGCGTCATCCCGCGCCCCCACCCATGCGGCACGCTGTAAGGCTAGCAAGAATCCAACCTCTCCCGCTCCATCTAAAACCTCTAACATGACCACCCCCCGCACGTAGCGCACGCCGCCAATAAAACGCGCTCGTATGTCGTCTTTAATCGGGGACACCATGGACAATCCTGGCAGTAAATCGCGCCGCCACCCCATAAGCCCTGGCTTGACCAAAATGGGAGGGATGACACGGTGTGAGGTATCCATAACCACCAATTGGCCATCCGCGCCCACCTCCAAGTAATAGTAGATGGTAGTAGTATCTGCATCCTTGGTATCAAAACGACTAGAGCCGTAGCACCCTCCAATCCACAAATCACCGTCACTGTCTCCCATCTCAATCATTTCCCGTACGCGGCTCCAAATGGTGACGCGGGTAGCTTCCCGATTGACTAAAATGGCATTGGGGCCAATAGTCCCCACCTCCACTGTGGTGGATGAGTCGATGGCTCTGTCAATCGCCGCATCAATCGCCTCATTGCTTGTGTTGGTGTCGGTGTGGTATTGCACTTCTAAATCTCGCACAAACCCGTAAACAATGACGGTCACATGAGGGCGGCGGGAAGTATTGCCCGCTTGATTAGTCACAATTTGCGGTTCCTTAAACCGCGCCAACAATGTGTCCGCCGTGGCGGAGGCTCCCGCGCTTTGGGTGTAGGTGGTCATGGACCAATTGAGGGTCCGCTTGCCATATTTGGTTTGGGCATCCGCATCACTTGCCACGGCGGTGGCTTCCCCCGCGCCGCTTGACGTTTCGTACACCACCACCACCTCATTAAATGCACCATCTAAGGTCCGCGTAAAGGTTTCGCCCTCCATGGCTACTTGGATAGTGTGTACCCGACCCGCAAACAACACATCATCCCCGACCCGCTCTTCAAAGTGCCACCCCAAAAACCGCTCTAGCCATTCAAGCGCTTCCCATTCGCTATCTACCTCAAACGTAGAGCGCGCCTCGAAATCACCACCGATAGCTAGTACCTCCCGCTCGTAATTTGGGAGCATTCGCGCCGCAACAGGAACCACTTCATTCCCGCCTACTGGGTTTGTGATACTCATCTCCGGAATCGTGTCCAACAATTTGGGGGGAGAAATAGGAGGTATAAATGTAATAGTGAGGCGTGCCGCGTGGGAAGCATTCACCTTATGATCCCTAAAAACCTCCACCGTAGCTACAGGGTCATTCATGATTAAAGAGATAGCGTTTCCTGTCAGCCACCCATCCCTATCTATCACCTCCTGTATGATAGGGCTTAAGTCTCCCGTCAATACCAAGTCACCCGTGCCACCCCCCGTGCCGCTTAGAGCCACATTTGCCGTGGTAAGGGTGCGGTTTGTGATATTGTTGGTAGTGGCGGCGGCGGTGGCGGAATTATCGGTCGCCTCACCATACGCAGTCATGTTCATGGTGAGATATAACGGATTATTTAAGTACACGGTTAAGGTCGCGCTTGAAATTGTACTGCCTTTTAGAAGATCGGCGGTGGGGGTGAATCGCAAAAACGCCCATCGATCTCCGTACATGTTGATGACGTTATTGCTAGTACGCACGATGCCGGATGTCTCCTCAAATGCATCATCTGTGTCTGCCTTTACCGCGATCTCAATCGTTTGTTGCAAGATGCTCATCAATTATTCCCCTTTAGGGCGCTCACGCGCCCTATCATCTTCAATGTACCGTCCACGCTCACCAAGCCGTCATAGGGTGACATATAATCCACTCCGCCGCTGGTATATGTGTACCATGTGTGGTAATAGAACCGCGTGAGCGCTTGCGGTCCTAGCGTGGGAATGGGCACGGAGTAGTTAATGGGGGCATTCACCACGTTCCCGTTGCTTTTCATGTAAGCGTGATTGAGATGCCCATCAATGATAAGCTCGTCCGTGTCATCAGTGGCCCCGCTAGGGTTGGACAGACCCCTAATTGTCATTACGCCCTCATCAATAGGCATCAATCTGAGCCGCCTTACCCGCACGTCCGTGGTGGCATTGCACCCTATCGAAAATTCCACCTTGTAATCTCCCGCCAATGATTCCCCTGGTGGCAATTCGCCACCACTTGGCATTGAGATGCGCCCCAACGGAAGGCGGAGCCATTGGCCTGTAGGAAGACTGGTAATATCCTCAAAGGGGGTGGCCACCCGCGCGCCGCTTACACCATGCAACAAACTCATCTGGCATACACTCCCCGCCGAAATAATTTTGAGCTCTACAAATGTCAGGTACTGACCGGTGTAGTACTCGGGGCTTGTAATATCCCACGTAACGGGGACCTCGTGTGTGCCGGTGGTAACATTGATCCGCACATGATTGCCGCCAGGGCTGTTGCTGTCCACCACTAGCGCCGCGTAAATACTACTTACATCCGCGTCATTACCATTGAATTCAGGATTAAACCCATTGAGCGGCGTGAGTGCCCCCGTCTTTTTGCCAATCAAAAAATTAGCATATTTGTGCCCACTTGCATCCCATGTAAAACTCAAGCCTAGTTGCATCAATGGTGGCCGATCATTCCCATCCACCTCAGCCATATCAGCTACCCCAAAATCATTATCTGTATACTCATTCCATGTGGCAGGCCCCTCAATGGTGGTGAAGCCTCCGCCGCTACTTGGCTCTGCATCCCGCCATGCCCCCTCTCGCACCACCACCAACTCCACGCCCCGCAACTTACCATCCTCCGCATTGAGAACGTCAGGGGGCAAGAGCTCTATTCGTATATCATAAACAAGTGCATACCGTGCGCTCCCCTCTCCGCTGTGTTGTTGCTTGCGCCACACGGGCCCATAGCGCCAATTGCGCCGTGACCACAAACGAGCCTTGGCTTGCAATCGCTCTATTTTTAGGGTGTCATCTCCTCTATCGGCATGGTCATCCCCAGTCCATAGAACCAAAAACCGCTCCTCTACCACACCAAAGCGCCCAAATCCATCATTTTGCGTGATGAGTTGCACATAAGCACCCATTTGCATCAGCATATCATCAGTACTGCTCTGTAAATCTAGCGTGTCTGCACCATCTGTAATTAAATCTGTATTATTACTCATTATCGCCCTTCCTTACTTAAAACGCCCCGCGTCGTGCCGTGTATTCCCGTTGCCTCACAAAGCGCTGAAAATCGCGCCCCGTTTGGGTGTCGTTGATGTTAACGGTACCAATGGACAGCGCCGTACCCGCGCCACCCCGCCCACCGTTGGGGGGTTCACTCCCGCCACCGCCCCCGCCACCGCTTTGCGGTAAGGTGGGTATGGGGTCCGCTTCCACGCGGATGCGGATGGTATATACCCCCGCCAAATCCTCCGCTTGACTACGAAGGGTTTGGATAGCCCCGCTATTCTTATCTGCGTTGTTTTGGAACTCCACCAAGTAGGGGGCGTTAGTGAAGGTGGTCACTTTATTCTCAAGCACCGCCACCTCCGCTCCCGTCTCTAGGGTATTATCTGAAAACTCCACCAAATAGGGGGCATTGGTGAAGGTGGTCACTTTATTCTCTAAGCTCCCCACATTTTCCTCCGTTTCCGGTGCCGTACTATCCAAGGTTACATTATAGGTAGAGGCGGTAGCCGTTTCTAATTCCTCCACAATAGCCTCCGCCGTGCCCAACACCCCCTCCGCCCCACTTTCCGCAAAAGCAAACTCAAACTCTGCATCTAATGTGGCCTTCAACTCCTCCGCCCCACTGATAATGCCCGCTATTTCATCCCGCGTGATCTCCCCGTCCTCCGCCGCGCCCTCCGCCAGGCTCCGCACCCCCTCGGTGAGCAACTGCACCTTAAGGGCCGCCATGATACTCTCCTCCCCCGCTTCCCCGATGGCCACCTCATAAGCCGCCAAGGCCACCACCCCCGCGCCACTGGCCTCTAAACTCTCACGAATAGTGCTATTGAGGCCATCCAATTCTCCCCCCGCCTCCGCTATACCCAAATCCCGACCAAACCCACCCGCCAATCGGGCTTGGAGTGCCCCCACCGCTTCCCCCGCCGCCGCCAATTGCTCCGTATAGCGGGCTTCCGCTGTAATGGCATTTTCCCGTTGAATAGTCAGGCTTTCCTCACTGGCCAACCGTGCCACGGTGGCATCGTAGGCGGTAGATTGGGCCACCACCACCTCCGTGGTGGCTTGGAATAGCCCCATCTCTTTATCCGTGATGGTGCCATAGAGCGGGATGGCTTCCGCCATTTGTGTATTCACGTCCGCCAATTGCAGGGCTTGAGCCACCAACGCCTCCGCCGTGCCTTCAAAGCCCCCCTTTACCAAATCCACCGCAATTTGGGTGGCGGTGAGCATTTGCTCGTTAGTGGCCAAATTGTTGCCCTGTGCCTCTAACATCTCGTTTAATTCGGAGCCAACCACAAACGCCTTATCCCACATATTGACCACCTCACGCCCCTCGAGCGTAATCGCTTCCGATGCCTCCACCGCTTGAAACAACTCTTCTTGTAAGCCCTTGACGCGGTTTTGGGTCTCTAGCAATTGCGTGCCCACATCCACTAAGCCCGCGCCGCTTTCTAAAACGGCGGCGGTTCCTTCTAAAAAAGCCGCCTTCATGGGGAGGATGGCCTCACCTATCAATATCTTTATGCGCTCCGTTGCCGCGTCCGCTCTGGCTTCTGTGTTGGCTAAACCATCGGTGGCCACGTCAAAGGCGCGTTGCGCCGCGCCTTCAAAATCCCCCAACGCCGACACATCGTTGCGGAGGGAAAGCACCACATCTGCTCCCATATCCTGAAATTTGGTGCCAAATAATTCCGCCCCCAATTGATTCCGCAACAATGCATTATCCACGGCTCGCAGGCGATCAATCACGGTAAACATGGTAGCCGCCACGGTGGTATTGCCATTATTCAAATCGTCATAGAGTTGATTAGCATCAATCCCAAGCGCCGCGTAGGCATCCCGTACGGCATCCGTACCCTCAAGTGTTTTGATTTGAAACTCTCGGACACCATCCGCTATATCGTCGGTGTTACGTGCCCCCGCCTCCAATGATTGGACCAATACACTACCAAACAATTCGGCGCTAAATCCGGCCTGTTCAAAATTTGCGCCGTATTCGTTGATAGTGTCCAACAAATCATCAGCCGGATCGCCCGTGCGTTGCATAGCGGCGGTGATCACATCAAATGCCCGCTCTCCGGAGACCTCAAACAACTCCATAGCGGTATCTGCCGCCCGAATGGTTTCGTTGACATCCTTGTCAAATCGATCTCGGAAGAATACCGCTTGAGATGTCAGATAATTTAGCTCATCCCCGTTGGCCCGCGTCACACTAGCCACCACCTCCATCTCATTGGCAATATCGGCAAAATCCTCACCGATGCCTAAAGAGCGGATGGCCAAGACCTCATCCTTATATCCTGCCAATGCCGCCTCCCCCTCACCGGTGCGCGTGACAAGACCGCGCAATTGGTCATCCACCGCCACCGCCTCATCCGCCATGGCATCTAACGCCACCACCGCGCCACCGACAACACCGGCCACGGCACCAAACGCGCCCAAACCTGGAATGGTAGAAACCAAGTCACCAATACCGGTGATGGCCTCCCCTAACACGCTCCCTAAGCCATCATCAACACCGCTTAAAACCAATTCGCTACGAGCCATATCGTTGCCTCATTTTTGCTTGAACCGCCGCCACTCGCCGCTCATGCTCTCGTTTTTGTTTGGTTTGTTCCCGTGCTGTCTCCCTGGTCTCGTGACGGTGGCGGATAGTTTGAAACATGGCCATAAGCGTGGGGTGGTCTACCTCATCCACTTCATGGGGAAGCCACCCAAAATGCACGGCACAATCCGTATATGCGCTAATAGTGCCTACCCCTTCCGGCGAGGGGAAAAATTTAACCCATCCTGAATGAGCCACGTAACCTGATCAGCATAATCCAGTCTGAAAAACTCTTGAGGGTTGTCTTTTAGGTGTTGCAATGGGGTCTCACCGTCGTCGCAGTCCACCACACCCTCCCATCGGGGGTAAATTTTGGCCAATGTTTCCGCCAACGCCGGATCGCCCGTGTGAGCCATCCGGCGTACGTCACGCACCAACCGGAAAGAGATACGTCTCACTCGCGTCACAGTGGCCCCTACCACATCAAACCGATCTACTGGTAGAGGAATTTCGATTAAATCAACCTTAGAAGGCATTACAAGCTCCTTACATAAGCGATTTCTTAACAAAACCGCCTAACTCTGATAAAGCGTTACAGCATTAATGTCATTGATAATGGTACTCTGCCAGTCATAACCCAAAGTGGCATCCTGCTCACTCATTTGCACAAACGTAAAGGAGCGAAAATTGCCATTCTCACCAAACGGCACAAACTCCCCCTTGCCAGCAATGTCTAGGGTCCAATCATGGGTAGGGCTTGAGCCATCCGGCACATACAACCGTGTGAACAAGGTATCAAGGTCCTCAATGTCTTGCAAAACGGTGGCGGTGGCGGTGGTGACATTCATGGTGACAGCCAACTCCATGTGGCGTTTGCCGCGCCCATACTCTCGACCACAGGGTGTATCTACAAAAGAAACATTATTATCAATGGTGATGGTAATTTGGCCAATGGAGTCACACGTGACTTGGGTGGTGCCAATCGAACCCGCCGCCGTGTCAATGTATAGCACCAAATTCTCATCCAATGGCATCAACGCCCCTTGACTATAATCGGTGGGGCTATCAAAACTTGACACCTTGACTGGCTTGATGCCCATTAGCTCAACACTAGCGGACCACCGACCCTCCGACGGGTTGCCCGTAATGGTCAACTTGCTCACGACACAATCGAACATCTCTTTTTTAAGCGTGCCCCCGCCCGCTTGGATGTTCACCCGCGCCAAATCATCCGTGGTGCTCTGCCCATCATGCACCCATGTATACGGAGCCGAGCCACCGGTGGCCGTGACACCACCCTCAAACGCGATCTCACCCAGCAATGCCATGTCCCGATAGCTTAAATTGACAAATTCAAGCGTGACTTTACCCCCGATGGAGGGTGCTGATGAGGCCACCGTGTGCCGTACAAAATCACCTGTTGCCCCTGATGGGGCATGGAACAATGAGCCGTCCACCTCCGGCATAACCGGCGCGACATTGGCCATGGTCTTGGCATTGGTGAGCGGGTCACTAGTAGAGGAACCGGCGGGGCGTATATTCATATTCACGGATTCTAAGCCGTGCATTTGTAAGTTTGCCATCATTATCTCCTTTTGTCGGGATGTTTCGGGGTGCTCCGGCTCCACGCCGATCTCATATTACCCAAACAATCCCGCATCTGTCAAGGGGGGCTAAACCCACCCCACCACATAAAAATTTATATCGACCTCACTACTACCCGTGGGGCCGTTGCTCGTATGTATCTCGATCTCTTGATTAGTCCCCAACACCACCACCGCGAAGCCGTACGCTTCACTGTTTGCGCCAAATAGCCTCACAACGTCTTGCCATTGCGCCTCCCCTTTGGGGCGGTATTGCAATGTGGTGCTGTTGCCTGTTTGATCCTCGTCCGAAAACTTGATATGGCACAATGCCATCGTAGCGGAGGCATCCACCGCCGTGGAGAATCCAACGGTATAAGGTAGCCCACTCGCAATGGGCAACCCCACATAGTTCCGATTTTGCACCCAGCTAACCGCGTCAACCCGCACCAATAAATTGGCTAATGGCATCTTAACCGCCGCATCATTGCCGCTCTTATCCACCACCACATAATCCCCACTTGCGGGGAGTGCTTGCTCTGTTAACTCATGTATTCGTTTAGTTGCCATATACAATCACCTCTGTTACCTCATCCCCCCACATCAACGCATCCTCCCCCGTTCCTAGTATCTTTGAATCACAGGAACGAACCTCAAGACGTGTGATAATCTCCTCTATCCGATAGGGCACCTCATCCACCACCTCAAACGCTGGTTGCGTGGGTCCATTGAGCGTCCATGTCGCATAATAAACGCCATTTTCCATGTTATCGTGGATCACGTTGAGTACATCCTCACGCATGTCACGGAGCAATACCTCTGCCCCCTCCGCGCCATGTGAGGCGCGGTTGACAAAGATGGTAACAATGCCTGTGATGAAATAAGACCCCTTAAAATCTATCTGTTGCACCCCGCCCTCATGAAATGACACCACGGGAGAGGCCCCGCTTAATTCCAAAGGCGGGTATCCGTAAACGGTTTGGGCATCCATGATGCCATTTGTCAGCAAATCCACCACCTCATCCACAACCACATTAAAATCCGGTGCAACACCCATACAATTCTCCTTAATCGGTGAAGGCGGAGGTCACAGATACCTCAAAGTCATCTTGCAAACGCTTGAGAACTTTAGGGACCTCCACCGCCTCCGCATACTTGAATGCTTGAAGACTCTTCCGCCCCTTGATATGCCCCACATAGGGGAAGTAAATCAGATTAGAATACAGGCCCGCCACTACATGGTTGCCGCGCCGCTCCACATTGGCGAAAATGCTATTCTTCGCCAATCCCAAATCCACTTGGATGTTAACCGCCACAAACCGATCCAATTGAGCCGTGGCCAAGCGCATGCGCTTGGCTAGCCCTTGCTTCGAGACCCATTGACCATTGACCGTTTGAGCGCCATCGGCAAACCTGGCAACACCTTGCGAGAACTTGGCAACATTTGCGCGTAATCTCATGTAATTTGCACCTCTTCAATTAACAGGTGCAAAAAGGCTCGCCCTGTGAGCAACCCACTATCCCCCCGATCCCATCGCGCCAAGCCTTTTATCACATAGTCCCTACTTTCTTCTGTCCATGTGAGGCCATCCCCGCCATCCACATCCGGCAAACTAGCCGTGCCCCCGTCGTCAGTGGGAAAAATGAACGTCTCCCACTGTTTGCGTGGGGACCGGAGGTGGGCCGGATGCGCCAAAAACGTCTCCGAGCTAACTGGCATGGGAGGCACCATGGCCAATCCGGTTAGGTGGCTCACTTGTGGCCCCACTTTCCCCCCACTCACGGCGGGGGAGCGGGTGATGTTGGCCGTTTGGGTGGCTAGCAAAAATGCGCTCATGGGTGCCTCATGTTGAGTTGCGCAAACTGCCCGCGTTGGCTGGTAGCCCCTGGTACCAAGTTGTACCGCTCACGGATGCCGCGAGCAATTTGGCTAAAACTCTCACGCCTTGCCCCTAGTTGGGTGTCCGTCACCTTGGTGTAATAGTTCAGTATTTCACCAGTCAACACAATCTCCTCCACCATATCCACCACACCCTCCACATCCACGGGGGCCAAGTGGCGCAAATCCACCTCATCCCATGCGTTTACCGCGCCATAGCGTCGGAGGGCTTGGGTAACGGCTGTTTCGTAGCTTCCTTCGTTGCTTCCGCCGCTTGGTGCCGTCCATGTGCTAATTGGAGACACCAACGATTGCACCCGCGTGTGAGCGTTTGTGGCCAATTGGTAGCGGGTGGTGGGCACATGGGCCACGCTCACCTCATCCACCAAAATGGTGGCGTTGTTATAGGTAAACGCAAGTTGGTAGGCGGCGGGTGGGAGTTGCAGGGTTTGTGCCCACTGTTCCCATGTCGCGGTGGCGGTGACTGTGACCGTTTCACTGTAAACCGTTTGGTTATGCTGATTGGTCAACGCCACATCTATTTGACCACCGCCCACTACGTCATAAAACCATGCGTATAACTCAAAATCCGGCGCATACCCGACCCCGAACGATTGACGCACCGCATCACCAGCCGCACCCAATGACACCGCGCCCAATTGCGTTTTACCGCTTGACGCGGTGAATGCGGCATTATTGATTAGGTCCCACCCACTGGTTTGGTTGAAGCGTGGATTGCTCACATAGTTCATGGCTTACGCCTCCTCTGTGCCCTCCGGCTCATCCTCAAAATCGGGAGGCTCAATGGTATATGGCTCCGCCAAACGCTTTTTGGTGGTTTGGTGGCCGTTCGCGCTTTTGTACGCTTTCGCCTCATCCGCGTTGGCCCACCGATAGCGGGGATCGGCGGTAATGCGTGCAATGCCGTGGGCTTTGGTGACACCATGCACGGTGCCGGAGGGATTCACAATAAAGTACTCTTTGGGTTTGGCTTTTCTGGCCATCGTCGTCTCCTTAATTGGGATAGATGGGGGGCTTAATAACTCCCTATCTATAATATTTAATCAATTAAATCTCTGTGGTACTCACCACCACGCCATGGTTGTCTCGCAACTCTGCCAAGCCGTAAAGGGTATCCACTGTGACCTGTGTCCCTAAATGGTCTTTGTCATAGCCAATCGTGACACGAATGGCAAAGTTGCCCTCTGCCATCACTGTTTGGGCTACGGCTCCGCCATTGTTTTGGGGCAATGGGCGGCTTACCAATACCGCCGCGTTACGGTGCATAAACAAATTTTTACATTGTGTCGTAGCTACCGCTATCTTCTGGTCCATATAGCATTGAAACCCTAGAAAATAGCCTAGATAGCCATTCATGCTCACAGGCTCCCCGCCGTGAAGCCGCCCATAGTCGCTATTGATAAAGCGATCAATCCCTAACAGGGCATAAGCCGCATCTTCATGCAAAACGGCCACACGGTTGCCCTGTGGCGCTTTTGCCGTGTTGAGTTGGCGGCCCGCTTCACGGAAGTCATCCTCTGCCAAACCGGAGGTGGCATCAATGGTTTGAGAAAAACCGCTATACAATCCGGCCAAATCCTCATCCACTTGCTCCGCCAAAACGGCCATAGCATCCGCCACATAAGACTCCAAGAAATTGGGGCGGCTCATTGCTTCCGCCACATCTTCAATTAAAAAGCTAACCTCTTTGTGTTGATTGAGGGTCACAGAAACCGCGCTATCATTAGGGGTTTGCAGTGTCACCACTGCATTGGCTGACTTGTCGTTAACGATCAAAGCGCCGGTGAATGGGATTTTTACCACTTGCCCATGCACCGCTACCTCATTGTCATAATCACGATTGACCAACATAGCCAAAACGGTATTGGCTTGTAAATAGCCCAATGCTTGAGCCGCCACAATGGTGGCCAAACTATCCCCTACCTCTGTTACTGTAATATTCGCCATGATAATTGTCTCCTATATCATCTAAATTTTGTTGTTATCACGGCTCATTGCTTCGTGTTTTACGCCCTACGCGGCGTGAGCCAAAAATCAAATTATTTCGGGGCAAAATGTGCCCGTACTTTGTCTGGGTTTTCCCGCACCCATTGCGCGTCCCTTAGTTGCGCCGGCGTTACCGCCGCCGTGGGGGCACCGTTACCCCGTGGCGTGATGCCCGCCTCGCGTGGTGGGGTGGTGGCTTTGGTGAAGTCTGCCAACTGTCCCATGAGGGTTTGGGCGGATGCCGTCATTGACTCCGCATCCTCCCCCTCAAGCAACGGCATCAAAAACGCGGGCAAGCCGGTGGATTGGGCAACATGCAAGCGAGCCGTTTGCCGCCGCTCCGCCGCCAATGCCGCTTTTTGTGTCTCAAAATCTGCTGTCAGGGTGGCCAACTTCTCCTCTAACGTTTGTGCCTGTTGCGCTTGTGTCCCTTTAAGCGCCTCCAATTCCTTTGCCAATGCCGTGGCCTTGGCTTCCGCCGTTTTGCGGGCCTCATTGACCTCGTTGAAACGCGTATGGGGCACCATATGGGCATCAAATTGCCCCGCATCGGGGGTGGTGGTTGGGTCTGTTGTTTCGTCACTCATATCTATCTCCAAATCATTCGTTTTTTACGTGCAACGCCACGATTAACGGTTATTTAACTCTTGTTTGGCCTCGCGTCGCATATCCGCCGTAGTGACCCCGCCCTCTTCAAAAACGGGATGGTAAGCCGCCACGGTGGTGCGACAATTCCAGTGGAACGGCGGGGCCATCATTCGCCGTGCAAATCGCGCCGTGCCACTCAGATCAAACGGCTTGTTGATGGGCTTAATTTGCCCATGTACCCGCAAACAAGTGTCAGAGGTTCGCCCGTTAATAGAAGCCACCGCTTGTTTGCGGAGTTGGGGGAGTTGTTGTTGGGTCTCTTCCAAATAGATGGCTTTGGCGTTGTTGCTGGCCTGAACAACGGCCCGCCGCGTCAACAACTCCGCACTTACCATGCCCCGCTTAAAGGTGGACGATCTCCCGTCTACTGGCGTGCGTTGAAACACGCGCCGCATCAATGCGGGGATGGGTTCCCCCGCGCTCAATCCGGCGCGTAGCTCCGCCACAATAGCGCCCTTAAATTTGGCGATCTCACCCGGTATTTGTTGAATTGTGGATTCGATAACCGGCTCTAACAGGGGATTGATTGAAAACTCAAACAATTCCACTCCTAACGCCTTGGCAATTATCAGCACTTCCTCACTGCCACTCAAGATGCCCATTCGTGCCACCACGGGTATCTCCTCACGGAAGATACCCACAAATTCATCCTCTAAAATAGCTAGGCGCGCCTCAATGGCACGGATGAGCATCACATCATTCCCCATACTGCGAATTTGGGAGGGTGTAGGCGTATCGCCCAACGTTTGAAGGCGGGCCGCCACCCGCGTGCGAATGTCCGTTAGGGCGGTTGCATAAGCACGGATAACTTTTCGCACCAATCGCGCCTCACGCTTTTGGATGGTCGCCATATGAGCCGTTACGCTTTGGATCACCTCCTCATGACTCATCATCAACAACCTCCCCGCCACTCAATTGGCGTTGGGCTTCCAATGCTTCCACTTGCATGGCCAATTGAGCCGCCTTAATTTCCAAATCCAATTTGGCATTATCTGACAAAGGAATCACGGGGCGCATTAAATCGAATTGTGGCGGCGCTTCTGCCAAGGGGGCGTACTCTGCCCAAACCCCCTCCGCCATAGCCACACGGGCCGCCATTTGTATGGCTCTCCCTAATCCCCTGTCCATGGACCGTCTCACCCGTTGGATATGGATAATGAGCGGCATCAACTCAAGTTGTACCGTTTCATACGCCACCCGATTAAGCCCCATGATTTTATGGAGCAAGTATTGGGGCAACTTTTTTTGCATGGCTTCGCTTGTGGCGGTGATGAGTTGCATCACCCCAGGAATATCCAAGGAGGCCACGATAGCCTCCACCCCGCCATTACTCGAGAGTTTCCACAACGTAGTATCGCTACGCTCAATTGCTTTATTCCCCATCTCATCATCCGTCATGACCACCCATTGGGGGTTGGAGTTTTTGCGGATGTTTTCGGAGAGTTGGGTGGCGGTTTTGTTCACCGCGTCGAGTTGAGGCAACACGTCACAAAATGAGTTTTTGCCCATGGTGGCATCCGCTCCTACCTTAAATGGCACGTCAACCACCGGCACAAACCCCAGCTCGTTTTCCCGTGCGGCGCTGTTGCCGACAAGTGCAAACGGTTCTCCGTTGCGATAATCCATAATTTGGGTAGGGGTGATAACGGTGGCCTCTTCCATCGGCTTGCCATCCGCCCCCGTGGCTTGCTCCACAATAATGGCCATTTGTATGGTACGGCGGAGGCGGCGTTGGTGCCCATATAGCACCAATATGGAATCAGGCCGGAGCGCTTGCAATTGGATGCGAGCCAATGGCTCTCCATGTGGCCCCTCATACCGCTCATTGACAATCAAGAGCGGGGCTTGTCCCATAGAGGCTCCATTAATGAGCCACCGCTCCTCCTCATCCCCCCACCCTAACGCCGTTAAAAATTCGCTAATCATGGCTTGGCTTTCAGGATCTGCTGTGATCCACCCACCAGGCACCAACCCCACATCAATATCCACTGTAGGCTGGATGGGATCCAATAGTCCCTTAATTGCCGCATTCACTTGCCCTACCTTGGGAGTGACCATGTTGTAATAAAGTTGCTTGAGGGGATCGGCGGTTTCGCCTGGCAATTCGGTGGCATACGCCGCCCCGTTGTAGTACTGTTCCCGTCGCCTAAACTCCCGTTGCCTAGCCAAGAATTGACCATGAAACGGCTTAAATGCGGGCAACTCCCAAATGCTCTTACTCATGCAAACCATCCTTGAGGTTTTTGTATAGCGGTCATTTGTTTTTTGTGCCCTGACAATGCCAACGCATGGGCCCCTACACTAACATGATCCACCATGTCATCATGGGCCCAATTGGGGAAGCCTTCCACCTCTGCAAAAAATTTTTCATGCCATGCCAATGGCTCATCCCCAAAAATGCGGCGGTGATGACTTCCGGCAAACGCGTGCTTGAGAGCGCGGTGGCTCCACCGTTCATGCACCACATAAAACCGGCCATCCTCCGCCCTATCCCGCCATGGTCCGCTTGTTTCCGCTTTGTCTCCCTTGAAAGCCCCCACTTGCCGCTTTAATGAGGGGTCTTTGAGGCTACGAAGCCGCCAATTAAGGAGTGTGTTGTGGCCTCTTAAATCACTGATAATGACCGTATCAATATTGGCCGGAGGGAAGATAATGGGGACCCGCCGCCCTAACAATTGGCTCATGGCCTCCGCAAAACGCACCAACATCTCTTTACCCATCGTGACCCCCATTTGGGTGCGGACAAGCGAAGCTAACACCAAGTTGACATCATTGGGATCGCCCGATGGCCACCATTTACCAATCAGCCCCACCACATGATAATCAGGGTCATCACCGGCAATCTGCTTGGCGGATACTGCCCAATCTGTGCCAATCACCCACTCTATATGCTTGGTGGGGGCGCTTTCCAAAAACTTAAACGCCTCACGACCTAACAAATTGCCACCCTCTTGGATGGGCATTTGTTGACCAATGGAGTAAAAGGCGGTAGGGCTATTCGCTTTTTTCTTGAGGTGATATTCACGTGGGAACCGCTCCGGCCACAACGCCTCACCCGCTCGCCGTCCTAGCGGGTCTGTATCCGGTACGGGGATATAGGCGCGGCGGGCCATGGTGCGCTCCTGATTGCTGTAGGCAAGCGCCGGTAAACAAATCACCGTCCATTGGTCTGCATTGGGATCATTAGCCGCCCGCTTGAGGAGTTGCCCCGCCAAATCGTGCATAGCCCACCGAGTCATCATGAGAATAATGGCGGAGGTTTTCGGGTCATTAAGGCGGGTGTCAAGCCCTTGATCAAAATTCGCCAAATGCGCCTTTTGAATTGTCTTACTGCGGGCATCGGTGGCCGATTTCAACGGGTCATCAATCAACAGTAAATCCGCGCCACTGCCCGTAGGGGGTGCCATCATTGAGCCGGTTGTCACGGTAGCATAGGGTTCTTCCATGCCGTTGTCATCCAACAACCCCCACTCCCGTGCGCTTTGCCGTGTGCGGGATATTTTCACGGCGGGAAAAACATCACTATATAAGCTATGGCCTTGACTGTCTCTATCCCGTGCAAGGTTCCTTGAATACTCACTGAACTCATCCGCCTTATCCCCCGTGTGCGAGATGAGCATGACCTCATGGGGCTTATTTTCGGAGCGCCGTTTACCGATAAACCAACTGACAAATTTTTTAGAGACTGTGGAAGACTTCCAATGGCGATTGGGCATAAAAATCATGAGGCGCAATATTTCGCCCGCCTCCACCCGTTGCAACACCTTCATAAGATAGATAAGATGAGTCGCTTGGTAATGGTGGGCTTGCGCGGGGTCCGTATATAGGCAATAGGGAAGAAGGTATTGCCGTGCCAATCGGAGCATCGCCGCCCGTTGATGCAAATCATGACTCATTGCGCCCCCCCCTCCCCGCTTGGGTCTCTTCTATAACTTCACCATCAATGACATCTCCCATATCAATACCCGCCATTGCCGCCAGCTCCGCATCACTCACGGTAGAGGGGGAGCGGTTGGAGGGGGTGGTGACTGATAGGCGCAGGTCCTTGGATTTGGACAAGATGCCCAACTCTTCTAGTATCATTTTCCTCTCCGCCGTTTGCCGCCCCCCTGGCATTTTTGCCGTTTCAATGGAGGCATTTATGATGTCATCTGCATGGAGTGCAAAGCGTTGGATTTTGAGGGTGGTGGCCCGTAGTTGCACTTTGGGTTTGCGGCGGTGGTTGCGGACGGTATCCACGCCACATCCTAGCAATTTAGCCAATTCTTTTTGGGTTTTTGGCACCCGATCCGGCTTATCGGGAATGAGCCACGCACAAACCGCCGCCTCACGCCACGTAAACCCCTCCGCCATGAGTTGGGCAAACCATGTAGACCAAGCCAAGTCAAGCTCACCCATTTGTTTCTCGAATAAGTGACGGGCTTCCGTATGCTCGAAATCGTGGACTTGCTTGGCAGGCAAATTGTCAAATAGTGGTTTTTGTTCGTTCATATCAATTAGCCAATTGGGAGGCGGCGAGCCATGCCCAGCAAACTATTCTGCACAATTGTTGTAGTGTCACTACATGGACAAATTATAAACAAATTGGACAAAAAACACAATACCCCCCACCCTATCAACAGAAAAAGCCACTTGCTAAAGCATGCGAGGGGAAGCAAGTGGCTTTTTCATCAGTTCTTTGGGCTTTAAAATAATAGGGGACCCCATATAAAAAGTCAAGCCCCCACCCTATCAACAAAGGTGGGGGCTCTTGTGATGCTATCCCGTAAGGAGAAGGTAACAACCTTATTCTAGTCCATCTGGTGGACAAAAATCAAGCCCTCCGCCTCCTCATCAATGATGGCTCTGGCTACATCACGGGGCACAATGATGCGCTCATCGCTGTCAATATGATCCAATGCATCATGCACAAATTGAGGCACAATGGTGCGGGGACTATTTTTGTCACCAATGGTGACATCCCCCCTAACTTGCAGTCTAGCCAGCGCCTTTCTTACTTGACTGGTGGACATTTCATGTCCCTTGTTTACCAGCACCGCTCCGGTCATCATTGCCAATTCTCTAATCGTGGGGCTGTAATGGTATTTCCGCCAAAATTGGCGGAGGGCGATCAAAACCTCATCCACAAGACTCTCCATATCTACAAACTCCCCATCGCTATCCTCCTCCACCACAAACCTAGCTGGGTATCGAGCCTTTAACTTTTCCACATTGGCCACCATCACCGACTCCAACGTGACACCACAGGCATGGGCCAAGCACGCCACACCGGTCACAATCTCCGACAATTGGAGGTATTGCCCGCTCTTGTGGCCAATTTGGTGCAAGGTCATGCCGTGGTAGATCATTTTTTTGACAACCTCACATGTTTCACTTGCCGCCATGGAGATGTGGATAGCCGCCTTTTTGCGTCCCACAAGCGCGTGCCCCTCATGCGGGGCGGGCATGTGCTGATTTAACTCTGTTGCCACGGCGGCAACATACCACAATAAATCCCCCAATTCTTTGGTGAGGAGGTCATCAAAACCATCACTTTTCCCGTGGAGGCTGATGTGGCTTAAAACCTCCCCCGCCTCCCCTGACAACCCCAAAACATAATTCATGAGGCGTACGTGATGCTCCGTAGGGCTGAATTGTAACCCGTTAAGCGTACGTGTACTTATTTCCTGATAATCGTATACATTCATTAAAATCTTCCTTTGGCAAGGAATGGTTAATAAGTAACCATTCCCGCCGTTACAATTTGCCCTTAAAACTGTGACAAACCCGACATTAGAAGGATGTCATGCTTGCCGCTTTCCTTATAGACAATTTCACTCATCATGCTCTCCTTATCCGTTCCGCGCGCCAACGGTGCAACCGTTGGCGGCATTGGGGGGAGCATGTGTGGCCATTGCATGATTGGCCACACACCACACACCCACCACGCGATCCCCGCCCTGACAACCCGCGCCGTTTCTGCTCTGCCTTTCGGAGCCGGTACAAGGCCATCCGGCACGCATCGGAACAAAATCGCCGCTTTTTGTTGCCCACAACAGGGGCGTGGCAGGCAACACATGTTCTTACTGACTTCCTTTCAATTGGTGCCGCGTGCCGTCCGGTACCACCAATTGCCACTTTTTTGCGTCACCTTCCTCACCAACCGCTACCCACTCACTGCCAGGGGGCACGCCCACAGGGAGTGCCGGAGCGCCGGGAGCCACTATGACACGGGAAGCCGTGGGGGGAGGGGGGAGGGGAGGAGGGTCCTCTAGGGTGGGGGGGGGCGCGGGGGTAAGTTCTGGACGTATTTCCGCCACCAATCCGGCCACCACTTGCTCCGCCTCCGCTTTAGCCAAAGGCCCGATCATACTCATCATCAACTCACTAGCCCGTTGCACAGTAGCCGCCGCCACTTGCTCCCGTTGCTCCAAACGCAATTGGGTCAACCGCGCCTCTAACTCACTGCCCGCATCCGCCTCTAAATGGCGCGGGTCGCTGAATCGGTACGCGAACAACCCCACAAAATGAGCACCTGCCATGGCGATCATAACGACTAAGCCAAGGATGCCAATGGAGGCGTGCCACGGGCTTAAATCCACCAATGTGGTGGTAAGCATCAACTGAATGGCCGACACCCCCACAGAGGCCCCCATACTCAGTACGGAGAGCAAGGTGGCAATGGCCCGTTGTTGGTTGCTTTGCCCATCCCGTCCCCGCGCTAAAAACCACGCCAAGGCTCCGCCATCATAAAAGATGGTGAGCATGAGGCCACCTAGCAAAAAACTCAAGGCGGGCAAGGTGGTGGGGAATGTTTCCGCGCCATAGGTGCCCCCAAACATAAAGGTGAGCGCACCATTGATGAGAGCCACCAATACTACAAAGCTTGTAAAAACCATATCCACTATCTTCTTATTTGTTTGCATCACGTTGCTCCTTATAAGTATCTATTCGACTCAACAATTCATCCCAAAGATGGCCGGTATGCGGCTCCTCGTCGGGGGGCACATCCTGTGAGGACCGTGCCGCCACCGTCTCCTCCGTGGCGTAACCAAATGGTCGCCAAAATATCACATGCCCATTGTTTACGGTGGCCTCTGATAGGGCCGCATACCGGCCATCATGCTCCCCTTTGGCTAAATTGGCCATCTCTAACACTTGCACCCCCTCCTCATTCTCTGTGATGCGGAGGAGAGCAAACCGCTCTGACTGTGCGGTATGCGTGAGCGCATCCAACACCCGCCCAACTTGCACCAACATCACACGCCCCTCCGCCTTTGCCATTTGAGCCACACGGCGGCGAACCTTGTGTGCGGTGAGGGTGGTGCGGGGGCGTTGCTCACTCACAATAACCACATCATCACACGCCGTCACGCACTCACCACTATCCACAATAAGGCCGTTTTTGCCGGTTTGTTGCATCAGATTGTTGTCCATATCCATCTCCTCTGGTTGCGGGTGTTTCATCCCGCACGCTATTGGGGATATATCGCCCCTTGCCATCGACATAGCACGTCACTCGTCGTATCCCCACTGAGATATTGATTTTTTTGGTGGCTCCCGTTTTCATTTTTCCTCCAATCCTGGGAGCGTTACATGGTAACAAGCTCCTATTTGCTCAATCATGTCATATGTCATGAGTGAATACCGCCAAGCACCTTGCTTGAGGGCTTCCGTAAAAAAACCATTTGGTGTCCGCTCAATCACATCATTGTCGTCAGGGCACGCAAACGCCACGCCACCGCACACGGTGCATGTAAAAACTGCGTATAAATTTTGTCCATTAAGTGGACAAGGTTCTAAAAAAAAGGGAGGGGGGTGGCTCTCCCTGCCTCCATTGATTAGGCTCATACCTCTCTCCATTGGAAGCTGGCAACCCGCCCCGTTTCCGTGTCAACCAACTCAAATTGGTCTATGCTTGCTAAATCGCCCTTAACAAATTGATAGGTAGTGGCGATCACACCTTCCACAATGTCCATAACTGGTGACTCCTTTAATAAGGTATTTAAAACAAAAACCCGCATCCTATATTGCCTTGGCGGAGTCACCAACTCTAACCAACGGTATAGGATACGGGTTTTTGTCAATAATATAAGTGTATTACTGAACCCTGCCAATAGCAATGGGAAAATCCCGCTGTTGAGCTGGTGACTCGATATCATCGTAGCTGAACCCTTAACCCGTGTCAATAGAACACTTGTTTTCATTCTAATGGGTTTCATGGCCTTTGTCCATCTCCGTGGGGTGCCATTGTAGCCTATCTACCATATCCGCCCGCGCCACTTCACCCGTAACCATGTCCACCGTATCTATCTTGAGGCCGGTAAGCGCCAACAAAACGGCCTCCATGGCTTCAAACTGTTGCTTGTAATAGGTGGCGGCTTGCTCCGCATTCACCCAGGCTCGCGCCGCCACATTGGGGGTTTTGCGGGCTACCTTGCGTGCATACTGTCTAGTGATGGCCGTTTTCATGTCCGTCTCCCAATTGTTTATGATGGGCCTCCACGATGGGGGTCTTTCTCTTCAAAAATTCCATCATGGCAAGGCGCTCAATATCAAGCGCGTCCCAATCAACGGTCTTATCATCATCACGTTTGGGGGTGAGGTTGTTTTTTGACGCGTAGGCTAGCGCCACGCTCTCCGGTAAATCATCCTTTGCCTTTTTGTATCGCCTAAGTACCTTGTCAATGGGGGGATCGTCCACCACATCCGCCTCACTTAATCCGGCCTTAGCCAAGTCAAGCTCAAGAATGCGCCGTGCGTTGTCGCTTTCAGGGGCATTCGCCTCTGCCAACCGTTTGATTTTTCGCAATGTTTCAAGATTCACAATCGCCACCTCTACCGTAAAGCCCACGCCATATCACACATGCAGAAACAATGCAAATGCTCTAATGTTCGCGCGCCTTCAAAACTCTCTAATCTTTGATTAATCATTTTATCTCTCTATATACCCTTATAATGTTCCGAACGTTCCGAACGTTCCGAACGCACCCCGCAAACCCGCACCCCCACTAGGTTTGTTCTTTCGGAACATTGATGGGTGTAAAATATACAATGTTCCGAGACTTCGGAACGTTGTAAGCGTCTTCGGAACATTGCGGAACATTGGCCTGAAAAAGGCCCTAAAAATCGCAAAAAATCCGCCCAATGTTCCGAAGGCTCGTAAACCCGCGCCCTTGCTGGGTTTGTGCGTCGAGAGCGCGCCCGTTTTCGGAACGTTCGGAACGTTCGGAACATTGTACGGGTATGACGCGGGGATTTTTTTATTTTTCCAAAAAAACGGTTTGTGATTTTTATGAGAAAAACGGAAACTTGACAAATTATCAAAATAGTATCTCATCTTGCTCCCCTTTAATCTCTGGCTTAAACCATGGGCATGATTTGAGATATTTTTCCAACCACGTGCGCTCCTCACCATTGGGGAGCTTGTTTTCTGCATAGAGGGGGAGCAACTCCTCACGCGCTCTTTTCTCTTTAAGGAGGTCCATGAACTCCTGTTCGTATCCATATCGGATAATGAGCGCGTTGATGCGGGTTTCATCCCAGTCCACCACCCGCGCCTTGTTGCGTGAAGTGCTTCGCTTAATTTGTAAGT
>JAAUYG010150448.1_pt1 | contig 31869 bp, 24 predicted proteins | sample 7278091 | NCBI WGS metagenome assembly JAAUYG01 (sample SAMN14350201, study PRJNA611818) | marine sediment metagenome | isolation source: surface marine sediment (0.6m) | place: French Polynesia: Moorea | collected 2018-08 | reverse complement strand
GTTTACCAAGGGAGACAGCAAGAAATCCCATCCAGACCTTGGACGGGGTTTACCAAGGGAGACAGCAAGAAATCCCATCCAGACCTTGGACGGGGTTTACCAAGGGAGACCTAACGTCCGGAATGTAGCATATACCGATGAGTAGGGACTCTAGCCACACCGAAGCATACTTATAAAATGTTTTGCTCCAGAACATTAAATTCTTTGGCTGAAAGTTAGAAGAAGAGGATATCCCATATAAACTGCATTCCGAACGTAGAATTCATTCGATATATTATTCTTTACAGTATGACCATATGGCCACAACCGTTGATGGTTGTACCATACTGTGCAATCTAATGGTGTGTGTGGTACACGAATGCGAGCCTTTCGAATCTGTTGCAACGTTAGAAAAAAAGCACCTATAAAACCAAGATATTAAACGGTCATTTTAATTTCTCTGTCTTGAACGGGGAGATGAAAAACATTTACGGAAACAAAGCAATATAAAATAAAATAAATAAACGGAAAAGAAGTATCAAATATATCTGGGAGGAAAAAAAAAGAAAATAAACCAAAAAAACCTCATACAATGTATCATGAGTTGACTATTAGCACATCTAGGCATATAATGCGCTAAATTAATAAATGTCAAGGAAGGAAAATTGATTCTTTGTCATAGTGCTCTCATATACTCAGTTCCTGATTCCTGCCAAAGTCAACGGTGAAAAGAGAAGCCTAATATACTCACATATTAACAACCTAAGCCAGGAGGTGGCAAATACATTCCGAAAATGAGAACCTTATTTTCCAACCATGGAAAATTTGCGCAAATGCGACTTTTCACGCAGTGTTTCTCTGTCTTGAACGGGGAGATGAAAAACATTTACGGAAACAAAGCAATATAAAATAAAATAAATAAACGGAAAAGAAGTATCAAATATATCTGGGAGAAAAAAAAAGAAAATAAACAAAACAAAACACTCTTCGGTTTCGAACTTCTAACCTTTTCTATACCACTTTCACTGGTAATCACCTTTCACCCCGGGAGTCCATTACCCTACCCACTTCGCCACGGCTAACCCCCAATTAGTGAAGGATTAAAGAGTCAATATGTGCATAGCCTAGCTAGTTCCTGATCTTACCACCAGGTGTTGCTGATGTAGAAACGGGCTTGAAAATTGATTTTGATCTTATGAAAATGCAACTTGTGATAAGTTTAAACTTGGAACCATGCAGTTTAATCTTGGGGTTAATATTTTGCTCTATCCCTGTGGTGTCGTAAACCTAAACTAAGGGTCACATCGAAAAGGAACTCTTTTAAAAAAATAGAAACTGGTTGAGAAATGTACCCATTTCTTTAAGAATAAATGTTACAATATAAACCTGATAAAGGGGCGAGCAGGATTGTGAAGACATGAGTACTCTACCGGATACCTGTCACCCGCTCTGGCCTGTTCTGGGCCTTGGCGAAGATCTCCGTTTGGCACTCGCTGAACGTGAGATTCAATGTAACACCCTGGGCACTGGGAGGGTGAAGGGCTCGTTAAGTAGCTTACTAGTTAAGAGGTATCATCCAGCTATTACAAAATTTAACTTCCATGAGAAGGTCATACTTCTCCTATACAGTCAAACTAGGGTATTTAAAGGAGATACTTTTTCTTCAGTTTTAGGGTTCTTTGTGCCATTTCAGGCCAATATTTTATCCCTCATTAGGTCGGGGGGTAGACCTGTTTGGGTAAACACGTTTGTTTCATACCATGTTAAAATGTATGCATTGTGTTACTTGTGTGAACATTGGTAAGATTTCATTATGCCAATAAATATATTGTATTGTATTATTACATATAGTCCTCGGCAGGATGTGTCACTAGGTCATTGCCCACAGCTCGTACATTTTGCTTGTATTGACAACGAGTCTAAGGAATTTTGTGTCGACCTATTCACATTGTGATGTTGGGAAGCTGTATGCTGTAACTTTGGGTTGGACGGCATTGCCTTGAAGGACATTAAGGTGTAATCTGGGAGGGTTTACCAGAAACATATATGTGCACATGAATTCGCCATGAATAAAGCATAAAAATAAAAACACTACCCAAGAATCATACAGAGCTTTGTTTGGTCTTGTATCAGGATGTATACACGCTATATAATTACGTTACGAAGCTGTGCGCCTTTAGCACTACTGTCGTACATATACCCATACGTTTCCAATGGGGACTCCCTGTACACCACACCGCTTGCTGTGTTGGCCAGCTTTATCTTTCAAACTAGCGGGTAATTGTTTTGGCGCTCTATAGCTTCCGTTTCTGGGTATCCAACAACACATGTGTCCCGGTTTACATCATGATTATCGAAAGCTGTTTCTGTCGAAGTAGCCACGAGGGAGATCTCTTCATATGTCATCAGTAGAAATATATATCTGTTATCATTACTTAGGTTCTTAATGTTGGGCACAGTTTTCCGATCTGATGAAAAATGACATGGCTATCGACGGCGTGTTTACGGCATTCAATAGGAATATATTAGTTTTTATCTAGATGTCCGGGGTACTCGTCTAGTTACCGGGAAGGGGTCAGTAGTGAATATACTCCTTCAATTGTTAGATTGTGCGGACTTACTCTTAGCCTTGCCATTGCTCTTCTATGGGTTCTGTCTATGATGCTCAAATAGTTTTAAAAGCGACCTTTAGCTCTGCTTGACCGTGTCAACAGAGCTGTTGTCGTGGCGTGCGTGTCCGCCGTCCGTCGTTGCCCATAAAACGTGTTGTCGGATACCGCAAAGTTTAACTCCAGCCTTTGTGGAAAGTTGGTATCCAAAATATATCCAGACCATTTTTTTTCGCTTTACAAAACTTTTAAAATAATAGAATTGCAGTGAAAGTTTTTCACTTTCGTTTTAACACGTGACCATTGGAGTGAAAATTTTAAAACGCTACTCCTCCTACAGTCATGATTCATTTTCAAAGAAACGTTATAAGTTCCATGTGACCGTCCTAAACAAGCGACACTTACTGGAGTTTTGAAAGTATAACTTTATTTATTTTTTATTTGTTTCGTTTAAACAAAGTTTGAAAAGTGAAGACTGTAAAGAATGGAAAATAAATTTGTAATTTCTGCCAGCGGAGCACGGTTACTCACAGCGCGAAAATTTGGGCCTCCGGGGTGGATAAGTATATAATGTGTGTGTGGTACACTTGACCCTTGTTGAAAGTTATGTTGGGGCCCCATCAGTTCACGCGTCTTTTTCCGACAGAATTCTACTCCCGCTCTTATGATTCTTTTTCAACTACATGTACACGTTTTATGTTATACATCTCTTAGATGGAAGTCAGCTAGGGATATGGATGGCAAACACATTCAGTTTTTAGCTCTCCTCGACTGTCACTTGTGATCTGCTGTTTTGGCAAGATCGTCCTTCGTCTGAGTGTAGTCGTCGTCGGGTGTAAAATACGTTTTGTCAGAAATCGCCAAGCGGATTAACGCCAAATTTGCGGAAAGGTAGCTATCAACCGCATATCCAGAACATTTTTCTTCCGGGTGAAGTGGGCGAAAGATTTTTTTTTAAAATATGAATTAATGGCATCGGACCCTATGCGAGTGACAACTCAAAATTATACTACTATACATACTTCTTGGAATTTTGAAAGTTACAGTTTAATCCTTAGTTCTGCTTTGTGCTACTGCACAGCAGAGCTACTGTTGTCGCACGGGCGTCCGTCGTTCGTTCATACGTCCGTCGCCTGTATATCCGTATTCTGGCTCTAGGTTTACCCTCTAATAATCATTACTGTTAAGATATGCAGGCCATATTTTGGTGCCCTTTGGCCTCAATGGTTTTCCTTAGGTTTTCATTTAATAAAGCTTCACATGTCATACTTTATCTCACTTCAACTGAAGTCATCTAATATTCTATTGTTTTTAAAACTGCTGTAGTCATTAAATCTCAAAGAAACATTTGTGTTCGAAATTTAACCATATTGTGTGCTGGCATTTTTTGTTTTGTCAGTAACAACCAAATTCGATTTCTCCATTGAATAAGTCCTATCTATTCACCATTTTTCTCTTACTGTCTCGCTATCACTAGGCGGCAATAATAAATAAATAAATAAATAAAAAAACAACCAACCAACTAAATAGATAAATAAATAAAAGTTATGACTTTACCAGGTCTAACTTTTAACGTGAAAAATATATGTGAAATTCTGTGTTTGGGCGTTCTTTAATAAGTGGTTGCTTGCATAGAGAACTACGGTACTGACGTCAACAGCAGTGGCCCATTGAACTCGGCCAAACAAGATGTCGGATCCGAAATGAAGGAAAGATTCTTTGTCCCAAATTTTGTCATATTCTGAATTTTTGGGACTATTTTCGATCGTCAGTGCGAGTAACCTGCCATACTTCGTTGCTGTGAATGCAATAAAGGTAAGTTTTAAGCAGGTGTGTTTGGCTACAATAACTAACAACGATTAAACAGGCAAGCCTGCATGTTAATGCGTCGAGAGCATAACTAAACAGAAGTGACGTTATGACTGTAAGGCTTATGAGACATCATAATGCACACTGATACTGGCATTGCCTTGTTGCACCATCCTCTCCAGCCAGTTGGAATTATGCCCGCATCAGACCAATTTTTGTAAATGAATGGCTCTTTTGCTCTTCATGCTTCGTGCAAATACAATTTGAAATTTAGAAAACTAAACTAAAACTAAAATTATCACTACCACTTCGGGTACGTAACAGCCGCGGTAAACCGGAGCAATCTGGACTTTAATGTAATAATGGTTGAGATTCGGGTGTGTTACGTTTTCGATCATACTCCCTGGAGGACCTCGAGCTCAGTCTAGTGATTAACACAATCACGCAATGTGAAGTCCTTGTGACATAACATTCAGAGATATTAATTACTGGAGCCTTTGATAGTTACAATTTACTACACTTTTGAGACATCCATCTGGTCGAAAGAATAACATGCATTTTTACTACACGTAGCTTTTCAGTTTGGAAAGTTTAAGCCGATACTTCACAAAAACTTTGCAGGTACTCTGTCCGAGAAGGCAATAGCAGCATCTACCCTAACTTTTGATTTGGATTCCACCGGTGGTAAACCAGAGACAAAATGTCAAAGAAGTGGGCCTCACTCCTGTTGTTCGTCTGCCTGATGCTAGCGACAAAAGATGGTAAGACGACAGCGGAATGTGTCTTGATCGGAGATAAGGGGGGACGTCTACAATATTTAAAAAAAAAACTGTTTGTCACTTGATTTAAAGTAGGCAAATTTAAAAGGAGGAAACGAATCTGTAGAGAAATTAAACCCTACTGTGAGGATTGAAATGAGGGAACGGTGGTAATATAACATGGCTAAACGCAGTAAGTTAATGTAACATTAAACATTAACGTTTATAATTATTGGTCCTATTGTACGGGTATCTTCACCGTGTTTCTCGCAGGTGTGCATGCAGACGAAATATGTATCGATGAGACTTTCCAAGGCCGCTGCCCCAGCGACTCAGTGATAGACATCACCCGAGCCTGGTTTGGTCAGCACCAGGTCGGCAGCTGTATATCAACAGACATCGGCTACCTGGGATGTGGGAAGGATGCCCAGGGGGATTTGGATTCCCTGTGCTCTGGGAGACAAACATGTGATGTCCTAGTAGACCAGAAAGTTAATCCGGAGCTGTACAGTGAAAATACATGCATCAAGGAAATAACTTCCTACCTTGACCTGGAGTACAGGTGCATAAAAGGTAATAACTTGCTCTAGGACACAAACGACTATAAGATGGAGATACTACAAATGTGTACTTCTGATGTATTTAGCTCTTTAGCAAATTGTTAGTCTAAACTTCCATACTGCGGCAATTTTGCATATCAGGGATGGCGTGTGTTTGTGTGCGCATGGGGGTCGGGGTGGGGTGGGGGTGGGGGGCTATGGGAGGGGGAGCTATGGTTGCGACATTGTCCAAAACCACCGTTATCGTGAGTTCGTATCCCGCCTTAAGTTCGGCTCACCTAAACTATTCTTCTTGGGCAGAGTAGTAACTGAGTTTGGTTCCGGTAGGGTTTAGGCAGGAGATAGTTTTTGTACATTGATTAACCTACTTACCTCCAGTAGCTGCGTAAGGGATATATGCTCCCACTTTAATTTAGTTATACGGGAGACCAGATCGCCGAGGGGTAATAGCACATGAAGCACTTTGATTTCAATATTAACGCCATGTGCTATATAGAAATTGCGTATTACTAACAAAATTTAACAACGGATCCATTTTTGCATTGTTGCATCCATGAGCAGCATACAGCTATTACCAAAATATATTCGATCGGTGAAGAACTTCTAACATCATTTTTGTTTTCAATTCTGAGAACGTCTCTCACATCCTCAACGTGCGTTTAAAATGTCTTTAATTCTAGTGACGCAAGGGCATCGCTGTGGAGAATACTCGTCAGTGACCTCTAATCACGGTGCCCTGGCCAGCGTGGTTACAGACAGCAGCGGCTGTGGCTCCATGACGTCACCATGGTCCATCAAGATGACGGCGGGGCAAAAAATTCAAATCACTCTGGCCGATTACGGTTGGAAGAGTGCAGAACACGTTTCGTCAGCGTGTCGTCCGTACGCTTACATAGTGGAGTCATCTGCCGGTGTCAACCAAACGATCTGTGGCGGCAGTGAGAGGGAACGACATGTCTACACTTCAACATCTGATCATGTCCTCATTCAGATATCACCTTATGGCACTAGACAAGCAAACTTCGTGCTCTGGTTTGAAGGTAAGCATAATATATGTCATTAATATGAAAATGGTGTAAAGTTAAGTTTGTCACCTCAGATCAATCTTTCAATGAAGGTATGAAAAGTATCGTCACTGCATGGTATTGGTCAGTGCAGTGACCAGCAGACCCAAGTTGTTTGTGGACTTCCCAGTTACCATTGACATGCGAGGTTCAAGACGCAGCATGTAACTTTGTACGGTTCTGGCGAAGACTGTAAAACTTTGTTTCTAGCGGGTATTAAAGAACTCTTGACACCCATTGCGGTAACCGTTATCTTTGTCTACAAAATGACATAATTAAAATGCTATTTAAAGTAGTTTTGCATGCTCACCACATAACAAGACCAGTTGAAATCCTGTGCATGTGTCCCTTTCTGTGCCTTTCCAAGTCAATGGCTGTCCTGACATCACTCCCCCTGCCCACGCCTGGTACAAGAGAGACGGAGACTCTGCTGTGATTGGCTGTGAGTGGAGTGAACACTCCTGGCATCTCACCTGTGAGGGAAACGCATGGGTGGGAGTTGTTGGAAACTGCTCTGACGGTGGTACGCATGGTACTTCTTTACCATCTGCTGCTTTAACACAGTTTCTTTTCTGTAATCGTTATTTCATTAGAATTGATCCAGTGAAGCTAAAGGCACCGCAGTAATGTTACTTTGTGGGATATATGGATCCGCGTTAGATCCGCGTTGTGAATTCGTGATAGCAAAAGGCGACGAAATATGATTTCTCAATTAACCTAAAGCGCCTGTATCTGACACAAGAGCCATTCCCTCTGCCTCTCTATGACGCTGCGTAGTTGGTAGTCCATTGCACCCGTGCACAGCATTATAGCTTCATTTAAACAGACAATATTGATATACACGGTTTTCTGGTCGTATTGTTCCTTGCAGGTACGATAGATGTATGATGCAAGTACGATACTCCGCAAGCATGGTCGTATTTTATGCAGCTATACTCGTATAGGTTATTTTGGTATTTTATTCACAAGACGTTATCACCACGTGTATTGTTGTATGTTTCAGGTGCAGTGGAAAAGCCGACCCATAAGGAAAGCTTTACTATCTCACCAGGTAAACGGATTGTCCTGTGGTGACTTTTCTGAAATCCCCAATACTGCCCAGTTACAAGATCTGCTGATCGGGTTTTTGAATGACGATGGTGTCATGTACAATTATACAATGCATACAGGTATACACATCTGCACTAACGGCGCATTTCTGTTATTTTCTTGCATTGCTGTAGTTCAAAAACAAAATAACTGTAATATATGTCTATCTGGATATCTCTATCTGGAGTACATCTTATTTTGTTCCAGTCCTTTCCATTGGAATGATTACCGGTTTGGGGGTGCTTATCCTGGCTCTGTTGTGTGTCCTCTGCATTGGCTGCATTTGTCTGAGAAGGTAAGACATGGGATTAGCGTAAGATTATAGACCTCATCCTTAGACGATGTATTAGCTGGGCTGTACATTTGATAAAATATACCTTTCTACGACGTAGATTTTAGCAGGAAGTACTTTTCACTTTCCAGAAACCAGAACAGTTCAAAGCCTGAGAGGAGAACGGACACACTGACTGGCCAGGAACAGGCGTTCCTCTATCATCCTGGCAGACCAGTGCCTCTCGGCGACCCACAGGCCACCATGGTACAGGCCACCATCGTACATGCCAAGCCAGGACAGACCGGAGAATCACTTCACATCTGGGAACAGCCACTACCACAGGAGCCTGCCATGGTCTGCCAGCCTGGCATGGAGACGTACCAGAACCAAAGCACTATCGGTACCATGCCTGTTCATGGAACCATGACTGGTCCTACTACTAAAAGAGCTGAAAGCGTTGGAGAAAGTGAATCTCAGAGTGGGACCTGGGGAGGAACCAAGGCCTTTTATGATCCAACCCAGGGGTGGCAGAATGCTTCGTAATGGCTGAATCGCACGCCTAGCTATCCAACTTGCATGCTGTCTAATCATACAGCAAGAGACAGAAACGAGAAAGTTGTTAGAACACACTTAAGATATTCTTATAGCTAGTGGTGTGTGCGAATGTTGTAGCATGTTAGTTTTGTGCTAGTCGTAAATGTACATGTATGTACCTTTGTGGTGCTTCCATCATTAATTAATGTATGGTAGTTGAAAAGGTAACAGACAGATCAGTGATATATGTCACTCTGTCTTACAGCAATCAGCACTAGAGATGCCATTAATATCACAATGTCACGCATGCACAGTATAGCTGCAGTCGTAGGAAAATTGAGAGAAACAATACAACACAAAGCTGCGGAGACAAGATTTTCAGAAGGCTGATGATATTTGATTTGCTTGCACTCAACTTTCTTAGTTTTATACACAAGCTATGTACAATAATGCATTCGTTCTTAGCTTAATAACGTAGTGCAATCGAGTATGTGTGTACCGCTACCATATGCATTGTGTGCTGGTATGTCCTGAACTTAAAAATTTGAAAACCAGTATAGAAATAAACAGATTCGTTAGGATCAGTGTTGTTTTCTGAAACCGCGACTGGCTACTTACAATGCCATGCCGTGATTTTGCAGGCATAGTTACTCTAACATCCTTCTGTAACGAAATTAAATAACTAACATAGCGTGACACCCCCCATGTCGCAGGAAACGCGATGTCCAAAATGCAAATTCATTCGCGTAAACGGTAAATACTTCCCGAATTAAAGCAGTCTGAAGGCCGGCCTGAGTTTTGGTGTATAATATTAAATTAAGTGTTCTGCTGACAGTTGCCTGTACTCAAGCAATGTATATCGCGTTTGCTGCATATAATCACAGATAGTTCTGTATTAAGTGTTTTATAAGAAACACATCCAGTTCTCGGTGACCATAGCTTATTCAGTAGCTTATTCTGGTGCAAAACATTCACCTTGGTACGGACGTCTGGAACCAAGATAAATAACTAATGATGGCTAAACTAAACTGTCTTTAGCTTATCCGTTATCAGTTTGGCGGATGTGATCTATTAACGAGATCGCCTAACGTTTTCTTTTTACTCCCTCAAAAAAGGCAACACTACTACGGGTTATAATTGTCCCCCTGGTGTAGTAGCTCCCCTGCCTTAGGCATTGACTTCCATTAAGCCATCGTAAAATGACGAAGTGATTCAATTCCGTGGGCAGTACCATTCCATGGTAAACACAGACTCGGAGGAAGTAGAGACATTTGAGAGACGCTTTATCCCGTTACACCAGTACTAAATGTGAGAACTATTTGGTTTGTGTTTATTTCGCTTTGTTAAATGTGTTCCGACGACACGGCATATATTCACTATTTCTAAATACAAAAATATATATATTAAGTTATAAGGATGCCTTCGATCTTTCCCTGACACTCATCTGCATAACCATAGCCTGCTATGGAATAGATAAGAAATATTTCAAGTTTTGTACTTTTTACAGAGATTATTTACATATGTGTGACATGCAAGGAAATGCCAAGTACGTATCATTTATATTGGAAAAAAGGCTTATGTGTCAATTTTATATACTTCTTAAAATGCTTGTAAATTAATTTATTTGTGTCTTTCTTTTTTTCTTTCTTATTTATTATTTTTTTATTTATTTATTTAGTTAGTTTAGATCAACACTAAAGTGGATATTTTAAATTTAACACTCAATAACATGAGCAGGAGAATTAAGTTTTTTCCAAGCAGAAATTTTCTCAACGCCCTGTTGTGTTACAGTGAAATACGGTACTGACGTCACGATGAAGAAAGCCAAACAAGCATCATTTCAAGATGTCGGAAACGAAATGAACCTCAGAATCTTTGTCTCGGTTTATGCAAAATTTTGATCCTCTGGCACGAATTGGGGTCCAGATCAGACGCACGTGGCATCATTAACTAGTGTAGATAGGAAATAGGTATGTTTTGACATGTATATGTGTCTTAAATATGCTTAAATTATCTGCACGTACTAGTGGAGTATGTTAATGAACTTCCAGCACGGCTAACGGACGTTATGATTATAGGGTGCCTTCATAAGGCATCCTTGCAGAAAATGTGTGATCAGTTGTCCTCGTTAGGCGGTGGTAGCAATCATGGAGCAGTTTCAAATTGGATTTCATTTTACTGACATGTGAATATTCTTTTACAAGTGATCTAAACTCGTAATTCGTAGTGTTCTGGTAGCCAAGTTCCCAAATCACAGCCCCTACGGAATTATTTTAAATGATATGTGCTAGATTTAATATCCTAGAGTAGTTAGCAAACTTAGCTGTAAATGCCACATCAAGTGACATTTTGTCCATTTACCTTTGACCATATGCGTTTGGTCAGAAAGTAAACATGCTTTCAGTGTGTATATACATACCTAACAATATCATCATGAAAGATTTAATTAATATTTTCAGAGTAGTCGTCAACATGATTTATTTTCAGAGCAGTAGTCAACAGTGAAATTTTATTATGGCTATTAATTTGACTGAAATGTTAACAATAAACTAAACTGAACCAAAACTCATGATTCTATAGTATAAAGAATATTAATTTATAAATATGAGCATATACATTTTCAAGTGCACTTCATATCGTATTTAGCAAGTGAGTGTGCACACCAAATCACAAATGTATCCCTTGGCCGACATGTTTATTATTACATTATCTTCATGATTTTTTCGGGTATAATGATAAACATATGCAGAAGCTGACCGGCATTTCGCTGTTGAGGAAAAAAGCGATTTTATTTATGGCTGTAACTTTATACTGCCTTAATCTTAGCGGTTACGGTTTACTATGAAAAGTCAGAGGCTTTCGCGCCTCAACAAAAAAAAAAGTTAAAATGGGATTTTGACGGCTATGTTACCTTCCAATTTCGAACAGCGACATAACATATTTGCTCACATCATTTAAATGCAATTCCGTATGTACCTTTGTGTGTCTTCTAAGTTCTAGGTGCCACGGAACGTATCCCATAGACAGTGTACCCGTACTGCCAACAGCAACATTCACCTCGGCCTTTGCCGAAACAAACACGTTCCCGCCATGCCACGACTTGGGGTTGCACTGCTTGCCATGTACTGTGCACAGACAGCAATACAATGTGGTAAGCATATATGTGACTCCAGCAGTTGTAACGGTAAAGTGTATTAGCCATGTTTTGATTGCATCACGAAATTTCCGATTGCAAATTTCTCTTACAGAACGGACGCATAATAAAATAATGGAAATATAACCTCTCAAAATTTGTAACCGTAGCAATGACTGTCACAACGACAGAGCGATTCCAAAATGTAAGAATAGATGTGCACCTAGTTCCATAATGAATCAAATTATCCGAAACAAATCAAATCTGTAGACTTCACTTTTTTATGGGGGGGGGGGGGGTAGAAGCAATTTATATTTATTGAAAAAAAATAACACCCTTGCCGGTATATAAAAGCTGAATGGAATCATAGTGATTTCAGGTTAAATTACGGGACGCATAATTTCGGAATATTTGAACCCCAGTGATTCTCTCTGTATATGCAGCTAATCAGCCATATAGTAAGCAGAGCAAGATATATAGTGGATTGTCTTCAGCTTACTGGGAGGTGGTAGTGCAAGGGAGCCACTTGCAATATGAAAATTCATTCTGATTCATCTACAATAGGCATAGGTTAAGCAAAGATCGCACGTATTAGGTTGGATTGACTAGGAAATATTTCTGAATATACTGGAGGAACGATTTCATATTTCTGTGAGGTGCCTTTAAGCATGTTGCTGTTTATTTTAAGCCAACATGTCTACACGATTTTATTCCCATATTCTTCCAGTTACTTTAGGGGAAGAAATTTGTGAGTATGATACTTTCGAAGGTCGCTGTCCGGGTGATTCGGTAATTGATGTCACTCATGCCTGGTTTGGCCAGCAGCAACTTGGCAATTGTATATCAACAGACCTCGGCTACCTGGGCTGTGGGAAGGATGCCCAGGGGGACCTGGATTCTCTGTGCTCTGGAAGACAGTCGTGTGATGTCCTGATAGATCAAAACAGTAACCAAGACCTGTATAGTGAAAATACATGTATCAAAGAAATTACATCATACCTGCACTTGGAGTACAGGTGCGTAAAAGGTATCTATCTAAGGGATCTATAATGTTCTTATTACAGTCTAGTCAGTTGACATTCAGCTTTTTCTCCCATGTAAGAACCTTTACGATTCATGTATATACAGTGCTTAGGCGATGTATGTGCCTCAAAAAACCTATAACTGGCTTATCCAGGGCCGGAGTTATCGATAGTACTTAAGTCAGTCAAATTCTGGGCCAATCACATTGCTCAGTTTAGTGACTTTTAAAGCCAAAATTTAGACTTAAATATTTTCGAGAACTACGGCCCATATTACACTGAAGAGTTTATGCGAGGCAATACAGTGTTCTGTCAATGCCAGTTTATAACCCATATAATTCAAATGATTAAATACGATTCTTTACCATGTACCACTGTCGTAAACTCCCTCTCCTTGTTTCCTTGCAACATATTCCTTAAAACAATTTTAATTATTTCAGTTACACAAGGGGAGAGATGTGCAGACCATTCGACCATCAAATCTAACCACGGCGTACTATCCAGCCTGGTTACAGACATCACCGGATGTGGTTCCATGACGTCACCATGGTCCATCAAGATGACCGCCGGTCAGAAACTCAGCGTTACATTGGCAGACTATGGCTGGAAGAGTGCCGATGAATCATCGGCATGTCGCCCATACGCCTATATCATAGAGAAGTCTTTGGGTATCAACCAGACCATCTGTGCCGGAAGTGAGAGGGAACGGCCTGTCTACACTTCAACGTCAGATGAAGTTCTCATTCAGATAGCACCTTATTTCTCGAGGCAAAGCCATTTTGTCCTCTGGTTTGATGGTAAGTAATCTGTTGATGTATATGCTTGCGACCAATTCACACTGAACACCACCTAGAGCAGTAATAACGTCTTTACTCTAAAATAATTTGCAAAAGAAGATGTAGGTTTTTCTCGGGGTTAGGGTATTAACGCCTGGAGATTCAAGCTACAGTCTGGTTGTAGAGTCTGTAAGATTTAAAGTCTTCACAGATACATAAATACGTCGGCTTAGTTTATCGGGATCGTGCGTCCTACAGTCCGAGTACTCATGAAAGATCCTGTGTGGGCTATAGGTGATTTACATGTAGCTCTGTCAGCTCATCGCATGCACAGTTGAGTACCTGACGATAGAAACAGAGAGATATTGTATTTTCTTTACGTATTGGGGCCTTGTAGCGTGTATCCAGGTGTATGCGCAAGCACAGAGCTAAATTTAAAGCGTCCTGGAGTTGGTTTTGGGGAGCAAATTAAAGCGTTATGCAAGAAGAAGTTCTGCATTACGTATTTTTTCTCCAGTGAATGGGTGCCCAGATATTACACCTCCCGCACATGCGTGGTATAAACGAGACGGAGACTCTGCTGTGATCGGCTGTCAGTGGAGTGAACACTCCTGGCATCTCACCTGTGAGGGGAATTCCTGGGTTGGCGTGGTTGGAAACTGTTCTGATGGTGGTAAGAATTAACAATTGTTTATAGTCTAATATTTTAAGTCACATTTCCACGTGGCGAACGAGAGAAACACCGAAATGAAAGAAAATAAAAGACAACACGGGTACAGTTAATTTATACGTTTTTAGCAACTGAACATGCTCATGGCACAATTTTAGCTCTACATGCAGCGGTTTCCAAGATACGGGCCGATTTTCAAAATTGCCATATTTAGGCATAAAAATTGGCCATTGGCCAAAGTTCCAGAAGTTGCATATATGCTCTCTTTCTACCCCATAGGGGGTCAAACTTGAGCTTTTTTTATCTTCTTTCTAACCGAAGAATGGCAATAGGTCTATTTTAGGAAAAGCAGCCTTTGATATTAAGGACGGTTTTCCAAAATTTCCAGTTTTGCGGTATTCATATTGGCCAATGTTTTGGTATGGATCAATATTCATGTTTTGAAAATCTAACTGGTTACTACAAGGGATAAACTTCAACTTATCATTTCTGTGTAGGCAGTGGTGTCCAATGTGCTCTCTTTTTGTCTTCAACGGTTAGGCATGTTTGCGCCCTAAGGCTAGAGCAATTTCGAAGATATTTTTGCGTGAAACTTTTCTAGTGTAAAGAGTTTTCATGCTGCACATACATCCATACCCGCGTTCTGTCTTTGAGATTTTAAATGAAACGTATTCGTCAAGATAGGAAAATTGGTTTTTACTTAGAATAATAATTATTACTCAAGTTCGATAAGTCATATCATATGCTGCCACTCACAGCCCAGTGCTGTTCTTTAAGATTTGCAATTCTATTTGCCATCTGGTCCTGAGCATTAACGGATATGTGAATGAAAGAAAAGAATGTTAAAATATACAAATGTATAACTGTTTTACCATTTCATTAGGGAAATTTGTCCAGAAGATTTCTTCAATGTCTTGCATACTTACTGTACAAAGTTAACTTGTCAAAATTATCAAGCTCTTCTCACGTTATGACGTCAAAATACGACACACTGATCCCTCTAATCGTATGCTAATACAGTGGTGCCTGGAAATTAGGGACGCCCAAGGGTTTATACAAAATACCCTGAATTCTGAGGTGGTCTTAATTATAAGGTTCATTTTCATGTACTAAATAGCTCAGGGGACTGGAGTACCTATCCTCAAGTTCCAGATTGTCCCTAGTTCTCAGGTGGTCTTAAAGACAGTTTTCCCTGTATGTTGGCTGCGTCTGTGTATGCAGCTAGTGGGTTGCTATACTGATAAAGTGTTTATGCTTTAGACACAAACTAGCATCAAAAACAAACTTTACTGTAGAAAGTGTGTTTCTTCCACCTTAAAGTGTAGTCGAAACGACCATGGAACTATATGCGTATGGTAATTTTGGCATGCTTCTTTCAGGAACAGTGGAAAAGCAACTTCAGAAAGAAACCTTCAGTCTTAGCCCAGGTAAGCAATTGAATCCCGCCTGCCCATGTCCATCCCGGAAATCAAAATCCGAATTAATACTACTGCCTGTTTGACTATACTTATATCCCATGGTATTTCTGATTGAAGACTGCATTTAAAAACTTAAGTCTTAAAGTTAAGTTTAACACATAGTTTAAGTCACTTTAGCCTCAACGGCTTGTTTATTTAGTTGCAGTGCATTTTATATATTTTTGGTATACATGACATATTTATTATTTAAATATTTTGTAAAGACAATATTTGTCTTCAGTTATGCAGCTGTGCCACCCCTTAGATGTGTCAAAAGTACTTTAAGTATAGACGACCTACATTTCATGACACATATAAGTGCTGGCAGTGACATAGTTTAACCCTAAGTGTGATGCCTGTATAATGACTTAGCGCTTATGTTTCCGTTATTCCAGTCTTGTCCATTGGTATAATTACCGGCCTAGGAGTGCTTATTCTGGCTTTGCTGTGTATACTCTGCATTGGATGCATTTGTTTCAAAAGGTAGGATGCTGTTTGACATTTAACTTAAATTAGTTCTTCCACCAGGGACTTCAAACGTTATATTGTAGTCATTTGGGCTACGTCATAAGTAACTCCAACAAACGTTAAGATTTACCAGAAATGAAAAACTGAATTTCCACAAACATAACTCTCCTACTAGCAACTGTAGAAAACGGCCATTGGCCTATATACACAGTGCTACTACAATCGACGGCCCCCATAACCATCGCAATTCTACACGAGCAACGACTCGCAATAAAAATTCGGAGATGAGAGATTCCCCATTAGTAAAAAAAGAGAAAAGAAAAAAAAAAAAAGAAAAAACAAAGGAAAACAGCAAAAACATGAAAATAAGCATAAACAAACGAAGACAGTGAAATGCAACAAAAACCAAAACAAAAACAAACAACAAACAAAGAAAAAAAAACACATGCACAACAAAGACCGCCACAATAATTATTGGATATAGGCATAGCATTTTTAGTTCATTAAAATATGGTGAGTGATACTAGGTACTTCGACGTCTTGTAGGATTCCCAATACTACGAGTGATTGGCGTTTATAATTACATCCAAGGTACTAGTTTCATGTTAAATCGCCACACATAGGCAGCAAAAGTTCTATACACTGTACCTGGTAAAAAGTGCAAAAACATGATTGAACGTTATTGCATATTTGAAAATTATAAGTGCCATCAAAAGTAAAAACTAAGTGCCCGTTTTGTAGGAAACAATTGGTGCTCAGGAACGGGTTTGAGATGTAAAGATATCAGTACATGCAGTATCTGCCCAATTGACACAGATTTTCCACAAATCCTTAAGGTTTTATTGTTATTGTTAAACAAAGCAGCAAAGTCAAGTAATATAAATAGACGTGATATATTGGCACATGAGTTAAAAGAAAAGTAATATCATTCTTTTGAAATGTTTAATGTTGTGTAATAGTCTAGTGAAAAGGGGAGTAGATACCCTATATCCACAAGGACCTTATTTTAGGCTTGTAAAACATACCCTGACCAGTTCCGTGTTTATCTCCTTGTAGCACGGGAGTCTCTTCCCAAAGTACCCCCTATTAAACACTTCATGACAGCAAGTCTATGTCATTTACATTTGTAGGCAAAAGGGGGGTTACATTTGTGGGATAACGTGTTTGTCGCTTGTGTGAAGTTTTACGTTTCCAGGCATTTCCGGTGTTGTACATGTATGAAAACCGGTTTACGGTTATAGTTCACTTGCATTTGTGGTTTAAAATAAATGTGTATGTGGGCAAATTGGATTGCATGACGTTCGTGTGCGTTACATCTTATAATGACTTTAATTTCCAGAAAGCAGGACAGATCAAAGCCTGAGAGAAGAACAGACACAATGACTGGGCAGGAGCAGGCGTTCCTTTATCACCCTGGCAGACCAATGCCTCTCAGTGACCCACAGGCCACCATGGTACAGGCCCCTATGGGACATCATGTCAAGCCAGCACAGCCGGGGGAGTCACTCCACATCTGGCAACAGCCTCTGCCACAGGAGCCTGCCACGCCCTGCCAGCTTGGCATGGAGACGTACCAGAACCAAAGCACTATCGGTACCATGCCCATCCCTGGAACCATGACTGGCCCTACCAAAACAGCAGACAACACTGGAGGAGAAAACGAGTCCCAGGGCGGCACATGGGGAGGAACGAAGGCCTTTTACGATCCAGCTCAAGGATGGCAGAATGCTTAAGCCCGAAGAACTATTACAGTATCCCTTGGTTCCACGAAGCAAAAACTTCAAGTTTTTTGACGTTGTGAGTAGCAATGTAGTACAAAAGAAGGAAGAATCTGTGTTGGCGAAGCAGACGATTATTTAAGTGATGTATGTGTGCGCATTCATGAGCTAGTTAGCTATAAATTATAATATATGATGTTTGCAACTGCTCGTTTACATCATCGACTGAATAAATAATTGGTGTTCAAGAGAATATGTGGTAGTTGATATACATACATAGTTCGGTCTTTTGTGAAGTATTTCTATGTGTACATACCACCACAAAGGTGGCGGCTAGGGTGGTTAGGCGAAGTTGAGCTGAATTGTGCCGATTTATTGGTGACACTGAGAGGTTACGTGCCCGCCCTCTTTACACCCACCCTGACTTGCTTTTCTCGTGTTCACTCATGCTTTGGAATATGCTTTCTGCGGCTGACGCGCGGCCACTAAAAATGGTTTGTTATCGAGTCACGCTGCCAATGGCAGATAATTCATTTTAGAAGTAAATGATCGTTTATATTTTGAAGACACGAATGTGGATAACATACACAAAAGTTTGGGTCGAGTTTTTTTTACGTTCTTGTAGTAGACTGTATATAAATTCCTACAAATGTTTTATCGGTAAATGCAAAATATTTGTGAACCAATCTTGTCATGTATGTAGTTAGTGTATATGTTAAAGTGTACAAGCCTATTTAAAAATAAAATTATTTCAAAACCGCCAAGACATTGTTTCTTTGTTATGATTGTCTTCAGAAACTGGAACTAGGGGAGATGGTGGCAGTCCTGCTCTGCCTGAAATTTGTATCATCGTTTTCTACTTGAGGGAAATAAAAGAAGTAATTTAAAAACTGCTACTGATATGTGATCATGTCTAAGAGGGTAACTGAAGTTACAACCCAAAAATATAGCAAGAATAACAAGAATCTGGGCTTTACAAATTGATGCACAGGGTAAAATCCATTATGTATTGGTGGGTGTGGAATGTACAAACCATAATTGTGCTCCAAAATACGGTGGCTGATACTTGCCAGATTTTATTTTTTTCTGGAATTAGCAACGCGTGTGGAATACAAGGGGGTGCAGATATTTGCAACGCGTTTGAAACATTATAAACGTGTTTTGAATATTAGCAACGTGTTTGAAACATTTGCAACGTGTTTGGAACATTTTAATAATATTTATCACGCGTTTTAAATGTTTCAAACTCGTTTTAAATGTTTCAAATGTTTCAAACACGTTGCCAATTTTCAAAACACGTTTATAATATTTAAAACGCGTTTTAAATATTTAAAACGCGTTGCAAATATTAGCACCGCCTTGTATTCCAAACGCGTTGCTAATTCCAGAAAAGCAAAAATATGAGGTAATTATCAACCACCGTACCAAAATACATATACATTTCTCTTTTAAATACGCAGAGCATTTTGGTGGCAATGAAATTCTCATGCGATATTTATTTATTTATTTGTTTGTTTATTTATATCTTTGTTTATTTACAGCACATGGAGTATAACAAATACCTATGTACTGTGCAACGCCTGTAATACGGACACCCTTCGGACTGTGTGCAAATAACTGTCTTTTTATGACATGTATATATGAAAGACGACTTCCCTAACGCGTTACATCTTGGACTGAGAATTACGGTACTGACGTCATCGTAAATAAAAGCGAACAGGCCTGGCAAGATGTCGGAAACGAAATGAGCTTCATATTCTTTGTCTCAACTTATACTAAATGGTGGCTCTCTGAAACGACTTTTGGCAAGGATCACTTGCATGCGGTCTCCTTAATTGTTGTGGATTAAAATCAGGTAAATTTCTATATAGTACGTGATCTGAGTTTTCTTTTAAATGCTCCCCATGAGCATGTCCAATGCTTGTATGTTAATGAAGTCAGTTCAGCTGGTCGGACGTTATGATTATAAGACGCTTTCATAAAGCAACCTGCCAAGGTTGAAATTAATCAGACTCCGTTGTACTTTGTGGCCTGGGAATAGATTGCTTTATTTTAAACTTAATTTCAAACTGTTATTCTTCTACATGTGTATGTGCCATAGATTTCTTTTTAAATCTTGCAATGCAAATTTTTTTAAGATTTTGACATACAATTCAAACACTGTATGCACATGAAACATTTTGAGCATATAAGTATTACTTGCATAAAAATTTTACGTGTACATAACGTTTAGCCTTAAACATTGATTCACGTGCGGAATTAGAATTTATGGATATATTTTGTGTATGTTTTTTACCCTACAGAATAGTAAATCATTCTCAAAATAATATGCAGTACATGACACAGAGACGCCAGCTGAGAGATGAGTAACTATGAAGTTATTTTAAACAAATAGATCAATAGCTCCTGTAGTTTATAAGATCACTTTTGTATAGCAAAACCGTAAGCCGAAATTACCTTAGCACAGCAAAACCATAAGCCGAAATTACTTTAGCATACCAAAACCGTAAGCTGAATTACTGTAGCCCACCAAAACAGACTAAACCATGTCAAGGCATTAGTGCATGGGACATGAACAAGAGCAACATTATCATATAGAACGTTATATTAGTATATATGCATGATGTTAAGAGCACACTTCCCAAGCAGCACAAGGAACCTATGCATATACGTTGGATGGTGTTCAAATTTCGCCAAACGCCGTGAACGCCTTCTCATTGGAGCTCCCCTGAGTGCAGACCAATTAGAATTTATGGATATATTTTGTGTATGTTTTTACTCTACAGAATAGTAAACATGACACAGAGACGCCAGCTGAGAGATGAGTAACTGTCTCCCAACAACGACCACTGACCACTGTTTCCCAACAACGTTTTATAAACATTTGTTTATTATAGAGGTTATAAAACAGATTAATGTTTACCTCCTTCAACTTACTGAGCGTATACACGCTTTGATACAATATATTATGTCACTTCATTAACAGTTGCAAATTATCATCTAATGGCGGGAATCTTGAGCCATCTAGTAGCAAATGATGCAACGACCCCATATGTATAACTAAGTCATATCATATGATCTTCGATGAGTTCGGGTTGATGCATTCGGGTTGATTCCCGTACTTCCCTAATCACGTGTGATGATATTCAATAAAATTATGCATCTGGTTTCAGTTCTCGAAGCATCTATCTACCAGGTCAGCCTTGAACAGAAACTTTACCATGCCGCGATTTTGGACTGTGATGTCGGTCATTCAGTGCATACAGTTGGCGTCAATATGTGGTAAGATGTGACATGAGCAGCAGCTTTAGTAAGATCAACGATTAATTGACATGAATAGGGTGTCCCATTCGTATTCTGCGGATGTTGCCGATGATATTACCTTAAAGTTTATTCTTCTATATCAGCAAAAATACATGTAATGGCATCTCAGTTTCCGAATGTCGAGTCACACAAGATCGAAAAAAAAAAATATTCCATAGGAGGGAATATTAAATTTTGCAAAGCATTTCGCAAGCTATTTTATGTGACAGATTGACCATATTTTCTATTTCGTCATGTGTCATTCCTGTACAACTACATATTCTTCCAGTTACTTTCGGAGAGGAAGTTTGCGAGTATGACACTTTCCAAGGGCGCTGTCCCAGTGATTCTGTGATAGATATCACCCGAGCTTGGTTCGGCCAGCAGCGGCTTGGCAGCTGTATATCAACAGACCTCGGCTACCTGGGCTGTGGGAAGGATGCCCAGGGGGACCTGGATTCTCTGTGTTCTGGAAGACAGTCATGTGATGTCCTGATAGATCAACACAGTGTACCAGACCTATACAATGGAAATTCGTGCATAAAGGAAATCAACTCCTACCTTGACGTTGAATATACGTGCATGAAAGGTACAAGTTTCTAAAAGAGAGACCAGAATGCAGATATGTTCTGGAACACTTTTTACATATGCACTCATTCATCTTGGTTTGTGCATGTATGCTTTCATCGAATAATCTTGTTTGCCAATAAGGTTTAGGTTTTAGCTTAAGAGATTTGCGAAGTAGCAGCAACATTAAAAGTAGTAGTAGTAGGAGGAGGAGGAGGAGGCGGGGTAGCAGTAGCAGTATGGGTAGTAGTAGTAGCAGCAGCAGCAGCAGCAGCAGCAGCAGTAGTAGTAGTAGTAGTAGTAGTAGTAGTAGTAGTAGCAGCAGCAGTAGTAATAGTAGTAGTGGGAGGAGCAGAGGGAGGAGGAAGAGCAGCAGCAGTAACAGTAGTAGTGCACCCGGCATTATTGAATTGTCTTTTTTTAGGAGCAATAATTTTTCACAGAGAATTCTGTTTCTTACCAGATATATAATTGATAACGCCACTCTCTACAGCTGCTGTAATTCGTTAGACATGCGTTGGCTATCATTTGAGCAAGAATGTCTACCCTAATGGAACACAATCTTGACTTTTTTCAGTTACACAAGGGGAACGCTGTGCAGAAAATACCGCAGTCAGCACTAATCATGGCGTACTATCCAGCGTGGTTTCGGACACCACCGGATGCGGTTCCATGAACTCACCATGGTCCATCAAGATGACCGCTGGCCAGAAACTCAGTGTTACATTGGCAGACTATGGCTGGAAGAGTGCTGATGAAGTATCAACGTGTCGTCCGTATGCCTACATCATAGAGAAATCTGTGGGCCGCAACCAGACGATATGTGCTGGAAATGAGAGGGAACGGCATGTCTACACTTCAACGTCAGATGAAGTTCTCATTCAGATAGTACCGTATTCCACGAGGCACACTCAGTTTGTCCTCTGGTTTGACGGTAAGCAAAAATATGCATATAAGAAAGGCATCGACACATTTGGTTGCTATCGCTTCCAACCTAAATCTTACATTTTGCACTAGAACCCCCGTACTCTATCGGAATTTAAATACTGACAGATCTGTTCAACCAATTTTCATCTGTATAAAATCATTGGACCAAAATGAGGGGCACTCTGCAGTTTTGTAATTATTCTTCCAGTGAATGGGTGTCCAGATATTACCCCTCCCACGCATGCGTGGTATAAACGAGACGGAGACTCTGCTGCCATTGGCTGTGAGTGGAGTGAACACTCCTGGCATCTCACCTGTGAGGTGAATTCCTGGGTTGGCGTCGTTGGAAATTGCTCTGATGGAGGTAAGGTTTGTTTCATGGTTTCAAATCCAATATTTATATTACATATTCACACTTTGAATAAATTGGAAGAACAAAATATGTTTTGTCTAATCATATAACTATACACAACATAATTATAAGGCAAACAAAATTTGAAAGCTACGTGAGGTCATATATCTTGTTAAATGGTTCAAAGCATATATTTTTTTATATATTTCTGCATCAGCTGTAGTTGGAAATTTTAGTTACGATGTATATTTTAGCAGAATAATAAACCGGAACCGATATTATACCAGGAATCTTATGGTGCATCTTTCAGGGGCAATGGAAACACCAATTGAGAAAGAAAGCTTTACCCTCTCTCCAGGTAAATATGTTACGGTCTTTGAAAATACACTTAGCTATAGGCTACTACTTCCAACATTCGACAATACTATCTTCTATGATGCGTTTCGATACCAGTGGATGTATGCACATCTGAACTTGCATTCCATATATGCATCTTCATTCTGCCTTTTTACATCGCTATTTCATTTTGTAGCGCATTCCAATCATTGTCGATCTGTAGTGTCTTGTACGTTGGTTTCCATCGAGTCAGACCTTTTTAGGCAAATTAAGATAAAAAAGGCTTTTCTATTCTGTGCTAACAAAAATGTGTAACACTGTGTCACGATAAATGTGGTATATAGAAAACAGACACCCTACTTATTAAATGCTTTTTTTTTTTCCTAACTGGTTCTGCAATGTTTCGTTATTCCAGTCTTGTCCATTGGTATAATAACCGGTCTAGGAGTGCTTATCCTGGCTTTGTTGTGTATCCTCTGCATTGGGTGCATTTGCCTCAAAAGGTGAGAAGTGTTTGCTTCTGTCATATGCACTGCATTTGGGTATAGTTTTGATGCGTTACCTTAAGTGGTGGCATGCCGTAGTACATGAATTTAAATTTGGTGAAACGACTAGTACTGTTATTTCTTCCAGAAATCAAAAGAGATCAAAGCCAGAAAGGAGAACTGACACACTGACTGGCCAGGAACAGGCGTTCCTTTATCATCCTGGCAGACCAATGCCTCTCGGTGACCCACATGCCACCATGGCACAGGCTACCATGGTACATGCCAAGCCAGGACAGACCGGAGAATCACTTCACATCTGGGAACAGCCACTGCCACAGGAGCCTGCCATGGTCTGTCAGCCTGGCATGGAGACGTACCAGAACCAAAGCACTATCGGTACCATGCCAGTTCATGGAACCATGACTGGTCCTACTACTAAAAGAGCTGAAAGCGTTGGAGAAAGCGAATCTCAGAGTGGCACCTGGGGAGGAACCAAGGCCTTTTATGATCCAACCCAGGGGTGGCAGAATGCTTCGTAATGGCTACTATAGGAGACTTATGCTTAAGGAGACTAGTGAAAGTTTTTTCTTCTCAAATGTAGATTGTGTGGGCACACTATATGTGCAAGCATTTCATCGTCATTTTCGTAATATTAAGCTATTCGTGTCAATGTTAGTTTTTAAATTTGGTACTAGTAATTTGTTCAGTTTAGACGAAAGGTATGTAAGTATCACAAAGCGTCGTATAAAAATGTATTTTGTGGTGAAAGGATGTTTTAGAGGTAGGAAGAATTAGTTCATTAGTACTGGCATATTTGCCTAACACCAGTACAATGGATTCTCAATAGTTTTATTGGACAAGCAAACCTACACATCATCATGTATATGTCTTTTCAGTAACCCCCCGTTAAGACTGTTCGAACTCGAAAATCCATACCCATGCCACACATTCAATGTTTAAGGTCGTCTACCAGCTTGTCTCTTTTATTATCGGCATCCGCGTTTGCATTCTTTACATGTTGACTGACAGGGAGATGTTACATTAACCACTATGGCGTGGGTGTCTCCGTGGGTTCAAGATTTATAATTGTCCGGTAGAGGACGTCCTATATTATGCCTTCATCTACAGTGTCTATTGGTTTTTTGTCATAATTTGGTATTGTTAAACTGGAAATTCGTCTCTCTGAACAAAAAATTTGATATTTATCCATTGTTAAAGTTTGCAATATAGCATACAGGCATATAAAGAACTATTGTTGTGTCCTTTATGAACTTTGGAGGTACATATGTTATCTGTAGCACGATCCTTTTAAGTAGCTCCATGTAATATAATCGCAGCACATATGCATGGCCAATATTTTTCACTGCAGCTGTACTCACTTTTTATGTCTTCGATGATCATCATACACGTGGTCAATAACATTGAATGGCAAAGTTATAGAGCTTTCAATGTATCTTGTACAGAACACATGTATGAACGTAATCCTAGCGTCTCTTGCGCATTCATGGTAGTGTGTATAGAACGTTTGTATGTTTAACGTATTGATTTTTGTACGCGATGAACACTTCTTGTATTTATGTGTCACTGTATAATAAACCAACACATGAAATATACGCATCAGGTATATTTTGCATTATGTAGAGAGCAAAGACACAACACGACATACATGTACCTTAATATATGCACGGGGGGGCAGACAATTTTGATGTTATTCCGTGGCTGATTAAAACTTACCTTACTTGTACTAATGACAGATTCTGACAAATGTCAATTTATTTACTTGGATAGGATTGACCATTCTTTAGTTTGTCGGAGACTCCCAGTTTTTTTGTCTGCACGTTATATGTCACTAAAAAGACCCTCCTAAAAGCATTATACACTTTCCGACCAATTCCCAACCATTTTTATGTGATCTGGGTTACGACTGTAAATGTAACTTTCAAAAAAAAAAAAAAAAAATGCTGAAGTAACTTTCAAAAAAAAAAAAATGCAACCGTCGACGATCTATCTTTGAGAAACGTTAAACGCTTATTAACTCTTCCGTTCACAGCTTTTCAAAGTTTACAGTATCTCACATTTCGTACTCCACCGTTTATGCTTTCCTATTATGACTTAGGTTTTTTGTTTTGAATTAGAAGGTGCTTTTGCGCCTGGTTATGGCATGTTCTGCTCTACAACCAGTTTCCTGTGGGGTGGCCAATATTACAATGAAGTCCAGTTACGCTTTTCCCTCACATGCAACATTCAATACGATTATCATTACGATTAACACGCAACATTTAGTGCCAAGAATACCATACAAAATCTACCAGCAAATGTTAAATAAAACTGTATAGTCTCGGGTTAATATTCAGACTTCCCCACCAATACACGACTGTGGCTTTATGCGTGTATTTTATAGCCTGCACTATCACAGGCACTGCGACATGTAACAACAGCGTGTGCATTCAAACGTAAGCCAGGCCAGGTAAACTGCATTTGTGCTGCGTCTGGTACCAGCACAGGGATTTTAAAGAAACAAACATTTACTATACGACAGAAAACAGCTCGACGCGACTATATATAGTAAGCATGTAAGTTAAACATTGTCAGTAGTACATATATAAAAAGTTGATCGGGGGGACCTATACGCAGAAAAGTTCCACAATATCAATTGCATTAGGATGTCTCGATAATATGTAGAGACAACCAGTATCTATGTAATATCAATTTCACAAACTTTAAGGTTTACTGAACAACACTCTGCCATCCGTTCTCTGGATCATACAGGGCCTTGCTTCCTCCCCATGTCCCACTCTGGCTCTGAGATTCGTTGTCCCTGGAGCATCCCGTACCCGTGTTTCCAGCCAAAGTGCCACGGCAAGGCATGGTGACCAGGGATCCTTGGTTCTGGTAGGTCCCGGGCTCTGGCTGGACTAGGGTAGCTGGTTCTTGTGGCAGCGGCTGCTCCCAAATATGCAGAGATGGTTCAGTGGATCCTGGTTTACCCAAAGTGGCATGTACCATAGCGGCCTGTGCCATGGTGGCCTGTGGATCAGTGAGAGGTACAGGTCTACCGGGATGATACAGGAACGCCTGCTGCTGGCCTGTCAGGGTGTCAGTTTTCCTCTGACAATTGTTCGCCCTATTACGGGACCTGCAAATAGTTTAATATATGTTCACGAGGTTTAGGAATACATGAATTGTCGAAGGTTGAAGATCTCTCTGGAAGTAAACATATACACTTATTTAACAAAATAACTTTTTGTTTGCTGCGAGTAGGAAGGCACAATTGTAGTTGTACATTACTTACCGTCTGATACAAATGAAGCCAATGCAAAGGATACATAGCAACGCCAGGATTAGGACACCCAAGCCAGTGATGATACCGATAGACATCACTGAAAAAAGCAATCAGCATTACATATTTGTTGTAAAACAGCACGCTTGGGTATCTGAGACATAAAAAACCCTTTTTTGTCATAATGCAGCAAAAATAAAGTTGAGGGTCGAGTGACTGGTTGCTAGTCTGCATTACGGAGTTTTATGCATACAGTCTTTACAGTCTTAAATTGCTAGGCCATCTTACTTGTTGGGTTATTACACGTATTAATTAATGGTATGTTAATATACGGCACAAATAGGTCTCATAACCAGAAATGTATTTAAGATCTGCTAAAATGATTGGGATATCATGTTTGGCCGAACAAGATGGGTTATGCCATAAAGAACTAAGCTTGAATTGTACTCAGTCAAAACATGCAAAATACACAATAATACCCGGGGCCAACGTGAAGGTTTCCTTTTCTTCTGCGATTTCTTGTGACCCTGAAAACAGAAAGTTGCTTATATGGATTCAAATCTAGCAGGGTCATTGAAAATACGTGTCTAGGAATTGTATTAAAATATATATGCGCAGAACATCAAGTAGTCGTTGAAAGAATAACACCCTTGAGTTGTCACTGATACTGATTCACTAACTCAGAGGCTTACTTTCTTGATCTAACGAACTAAATATATTTAACCACAACACGGATATAAAATTACAAACATTTTGGGTAAAACCTATGATTGACTTAATGTCTGGTTTATTCCTCCACTTACAGTGCGCTAAATCTCTTCTTGATTTATAAAGTTTCATGATGACCACAATTTATATATATGCACCATGCGATTGAACTACAAATTTGTCTGGATGTGAGTTATGTTATTACTAACAATTCGTCCAAAGAAATAAAGAATATCTAGTATTGTGCATACAAGATTTTTCTCACCTGAATCTGAACAGTTTCCAACAACGCCGATCCAGGTGCTGCCTTCACACTTCAGATGCCAGTAGTGTTCACTCCACTCACAGCCAATCACAGCAGAGTCTCCGTCTCTCTTGTACCAGGCGTGAGCAGGGGGAGTGATATCAGGGCAACCACTAACTGAAAGGGAGAGGTAAGTTTCTCTGATGTCACGACAAGTTTTGCACCCAAAACATATCAGCTGTTTTATTATATGAGCGGATTGCTGAAGGTATCGAGACCCCAACAGCGCAAACCTTATGAATTACAGAGTGGCACTCAAGGTCAAGAGGCTGTGGAAAGCTGTGCTAAATTCTGCGGTGGTTTGTTTTCAGTTAAGATGTAAATTCTTTTGTTCAACAGGAAACATCGATAAAGGGATTGAAGTATACGTCATTAAATCCAAGGTTGTACCTATTTCCAGGGTGCTTCTAAGAATTATCTTCACTGTAGATATATAATACACTCTATCAAATTAAAAAGTTTCTGTACTAAGAATTTACATTAAGGTGGAGATTTTCGGAGTCTGATATTGAGGAGCAAATGTCAACTTCAAGGCGCTATAAAAGCAAATTACTAATGTCAGGCCAGCCACTACCTGTTAGAAATAAATCGTCATTATTTAGTGGTTTGCATACCGTCTTGTGTTTCGTTCATGTACAAAACTAAGAAATTTCAGTTGCTAAACACAGTGACATAAGTCGTAAGAAATGAACAATAGAGAATAGAAACGAAATATACTTGTGGGATCACTGTGGAGAAATATGTGTATACCAGCTTGTACTTCGTTAATGAGCAAAATTTAGACAAAACGTTATGCCCAACACACGACAGCATAACTCGCTAAAAAGAAATAAAGTTTAGGAAAATGTACTGGCATCCAAAGTTAGAAATAATTCCAGTCGAACCCACCATCGAACCACAGCAGGAACTGGGTTTCTCTTAGCTCGTGCGGTACTATCTGTATAAAGACATGGTTCGATGTCGACGTATAGACATGTCTTTCCCTCTCACTGCCGCCACAGATCGTCTGGTTGACTCCCACAGACTTCTCCACTATGTAAGCGTATGGCCTGCATTGTGAGTGCCCACCGTGCCTGGTCCAGCCAAAGTCTGTGAGTGTAATGCTGACTCTCTGTCCGGCAGCCATTTTGATAGACCAGGGTGACGTCAGAGAACCACATCCTGTATTGTCAGTGACGGTACTGGATAACACTCCATGGTTGGAATCAATAGGAGACTCTTGCACGCATGAACGTCCCTGTGAAACTGGAAGAATATAGTTAGGCAGGCCACTGTATGCAAAGCGAATAACCATATATTCGCACTATCCGACCCCATAAAAATTTGTCCCACTTATTTTCCCCCAACACGTTCTATTACCTTAGAATTATATCAGTTGACTTTCGTATGTTGTCTTCATTGTAAAGGTTACAATATGTGTTACCACTACTACTGCAAGTACTACTACTACTACTACTACTACTACTACTACTACTACTACTACTACTGAACCACTTTGCATTCCTTCGATTATTCGTTTCGTCGTTATGGGAGAAAAACTTACCTTGTACGCAGCGATACTCGATATCTAGATAGGATGTGATTTCTTTTACACAGGTATTGCCGTCGTTAAGATCTGGGTTGTGGACCTGATCAACTAAGACGTCGCAATTATGTCTACCAGAACACAGCGCATCTATGTCGCCCAATGCCTCTTTACCACACCCGAGGAATCCAAGATCCATGGATATACATTGCCCTAATTTCAGCTGCCCCAGCCACGCAGTTTGTGTGACCAACACCGAACCGCTTGGGCACTGCCCATGGAACGTTTCTCCATTGCAGACTTCGTCGTTTATTGTGGCTAAAATGAAAAGACAACACGCCGAGACAGTCACATTGAGATGGTAAGGCTTGATGGTCATATCACGAGACCTAACAAACTCCAGACGCGTGATTATACGCCAATATATGTGCCTGGCCACGTGTTCTTGGGTTTACCATTGACACATAATAATCATAATCTGGGGTATTATATTACTAGTATATTTATTTTAGATTATTTTGTCTCTAATCATAATTTGATTTACTAGTAATTTCGCTTTAAGCAGACGCTAATTATTATTATTATTATTATTATTATTATTATTATTATTATTATTATTATTATTATTATTATGTCAGATGCAAGTCACTGTTGAAAAGATGAAAGTTTTACATTACAGCGTTAATAATTTGCATGTCCCCTGTCTTTTCGGGAAGAAAACCAATATGTATTTTAGGCTATATTAACGAGACTACATGATTTTCTAACTTGCGATTCCGGGTATCTTACCTGACTCCACAAACATGACAAAGATGAGGAGCATCCCGGGTAACTGACAGGACATGATAATTTCCATGGTGCAGGCTTTGTCCTAAAGTCGAATACTTGTAGATAAAGGCGCGTCTTTCTGAAAAGTTAGCAAGGGTAGACAGTGGCGTGATAAAGCACGTTAAATATCGATTCCCATTGCTGTAGTGATATGCAAAAGGTTGAGGCCCCTGTGTGCCATGTTTTTTTCCAAAGATACAAAAATATAAAAAATATTTATGCATAAAAATAATTTGACATAGTTTTCACTCTTGAAAAGTGGTTCCTAAGCGTATAATGGTTGTTACACGAAGTGTTTTGCATGTACTATTACTTCAAAATTAAAAAAAAATAAGATATAACGGTTCATAGAAGTTTATAGAAGCAACTATAAAAATATATGCCCCACATGTAAATTTATCTGTGGATAATTACAAATTGTAATTTGCGTAAAAACTGTAAGAATGAATGTTATGCCAATGCATCCGATGGAAAATTGCAACATCGGCAGTTATGATGAAAACCCTACATTCATAACGTTCAGTGCCCAAGTATATTGTGCTTTACCCAGTCTGCCTTATTAGCATAACCAATCTGTTCAAAATGTGCAGTACCTATAGCCATTCAGAGTAAGGTACTCACCTTATTGTAATCCGCTTGGTTTTACACGTATAATGCTAATCTTCGTTACCTACAACCATCAAAGGGATAGGTAAACACTACACAAAATTGGACAAAGAAAGCATCTGCATTTCGTGATAGACATCTTTGTCCTTCTGGCCAAGCTTTGCTTCATGACGTCAGTGCCGTATTACCTCTAAAATTCTACAAGCTCCAAGTAATTACAAACGCCACTTTTGCCTTCTTGGCACTGCAGACCATTTAAAACCAAAGGCAGCAGCTGCTTACAGCCTCAGACCAGTGAAGGTATTTGTATTGGAGGTCATTATGTCAAAGATAATAGCATGGCAATCGCGCATATTTCATGGTTATCTAATGAAAAAAAAAAAAAAATAAAAAGATGGATGTTAAAATATGCAGATTTATTTTGTGAGGACACTGAAAGTTGACAAGGCACGCTTAAGCTAATAAAAAAATTAAGTGGATAGTTATATAGTACATTTAATACCCTAGACATTGTGTACAAATAATAAAGATACGCCAAACTTTAATAACTGTTTTGTTCAAATAGTTGTTAAATTAAGCAATTAAGTAATTAATTAAGTATTAATTAATGAATGAATTAATTAATAATTTAATTAATCAATCAATTAATGAATTAGGTATTCATTCATTCATTCATTTGAATTCATTCGTTCATTCATTCATTCATTATTTATTTATTTATTTAT